>Ga0180215_1000521_pt1 | contig 48458 bp, 57 predicted proteins | sample eDN3rd37CBELigBY_FD_128871 | JGI IMG/M metagenome (GOLD analysis project Ga0180215, IMG submission 128871) | Enriched backyard soil microbial communities from Emeryville, California, USA - eDNA 3rd pass 37_C BE-Lig BY (version 2) (version 2) | ecosystem: Environmental > Terrestrial > Soil >... | reverse complement strand
TGGCTAACATGGTCTGAATTAAAGATTTCATTGAGTAGAGCCCCCCGTTTTTCTCGAGCGCATCGTAATGAAGTAATACATAATAACAATTCCGACTGTGACGATAAACACTAGCCCTGAGATTGCATTTACGGTTAATGAAATACCTGCACGTGCCATGGAATAGATTTCAACAGACAAGGTACTAAAACCATTCCCTGTAACAAAAAATGTAACTGCAAAGTCATCTAAAGAATAAGTGATGGCCATGAAAAAACCAGCCAATATCCCAGGTTTAATATATGGAATAATCACTCGAGTTAATACTTCACGACGACTTGCTCCTAAGTCAAGGGCTGCATCAATTAAGTTTGTATTCATCTCCAATATTTTAGGTAAGACCATTAATACAACTATTGGGATACTAAATGCAATATGTGAAATGACTACGGATGTGAAGCCAAGCTTAACTCCAATCATTGTGAATAAAATTAAGAAGCTTGCCCCAATCACCACATCTGGACTCACAATTAAAATATTATTTAGTGATAAGACAATATTACGTAGTTTTTCATTTCTTAAGGAAACAATCCCAATGGCTCCAAGTGTTCCAATAATGGTAGCTATTAGTCCAGATAGCAATGCAACAATCACAGTATTGATTAAGATAACGAGCAAGCGATTATCATCAAATACGGCTTGATAATGTTCTAGTGTAAACCCCTTGAATGAACCCATGGAATCGCCGCTATTGAAAGAATAAAAAATCAAGTAGAAGATCGGTGCATATAAAATAACAAACACAAGGGCTAAATAAATTTTAGCTTTAGTTGTTAATTTTGATCGCATTTATGCTCGACCTCCTTTTTTCTTTGTACGCGTAAATACCATGATGGCAAACATAATTAAAATTAAGAATACAGCAATGGTTGAACCCATTCCCCAGTTTTGTGCAACTAAAAACTGCTGTTCGATTGCAGTACCAAGTGTAATCACTTTGTTTCCAGCAATTAAACGGGTAATCATAAAGAGTGATAGTGCAGGGATGAACGTTACTTGAACCCCCGACTTAACACCTTGAATTGTTAATGGAAAAATGACGCGTCGGAACGTTGTTAGCGGTGAAGCCCCTAAGTCACGTGACGCATAAATTAACGACGGATTCATTTTGTCTAACGCGTTAAAAATAGGAATGATCATGAACGGAATAAAAATGTACACCGCAACGAACACGAAACTAAAGTCGGTAAACAAAATCTGCGTCGGGTCGAAGCCTAACAATTTCATGATGGCATTGACCGGTCCGTATAGACCGAAAATCCCGATAAATGCATAAGTTTTCAACAATAAATTAATCCATGAAGGAATAATAATCAGCATGAGCCATAAATGCTTATGCTTTGTTTTTGTTAAAAGATACGCCGTTGGGTAAGAGATGATTAACGTAAAAAACGTAATAAGTAATGCGTACCAAAAGCTTGTTAGTGTCATCGCTAAATAAGCTGATGTAAAGAAATTTTTATAATTTCCTAGCGTAAACTCTCCGTTTAAATCGAGCATCGAATAATACAACACGAGCCCAATCGGTGCAATCACGAAGAGCGCAATCCAAAGCAAATAAGGTACGAACGCGCTTTTGGACTTAAACTTCATTCGTATAGGCCTCAATACGTGCGTCAAACTCTTCTTCTGTTTCATTGAGACGCATAATATGGATCGCTTCTGGGTCGAAATCCAGACCTACTTGTGCACCGACTTCAGCCTGTTTCAGTGAGTGTACTAGCCACTCATTTCCATCTTTATCATAAGTTGATAATTCATAATGTACACCGCGGAATAACTGCGTATCAACGCGCACCACAATTTTACCCGCTTCTGGCGTTGTCATGTGTAAATCTTCTGGTCGAATGACAACATCAATCTTTTCATTCGGCTTCATCCCGCCGTCGACACAGTCAAATACTTTTCCAGTAAATTTAACCTTATAATCCTCAATCATGACGCCATCAACGATGTTAGACTCCCCGATAAAATCTGCAACGAACCGATTAATTGGCTCATCGTAAATATCAACTGGCGTTCCAGATTGCTGAATAATCCCTTCGTTTAAAACGAAAATTTCATCACTCATCGCTAAAGCTTCCTCTTGGTCGTGGGTAACGAATATAAATGTCTTGCCAAGGCGTTGCTGTAGCTCACGTAGCTCGTATTGCATTTCAGTGCGCAGCTTTAAATCAAGTGCTGACAAGGGTTCATCAAGTAAAATCACTTCTGGATCATTGATGATCGCGCGAGCAATTGCAACCCGTTGACGCTGACCACCTGACATTTCAGTGATTTCACGATTTTCGTAACCTGCTAAGTTTACGAACTTTAACGCTTCTGCAACGCGCGTTTTAATCTCAGACTCTTTTACTTTTTTAATCCGTAAACCGAATGCCACGTTTTCAAATACGTTTAGGTGCGGGAATAAAGCGTAGTCTTGAAAGACAGTGTTTACTTGGCGCTCGTTTGCTGGTACATTGTTTACAACCTTCCCGTTCATGTACACATCACCTGTTGTCGGTTTTTCAAAGCCAGCAATGATGCGTAAAATTGTTGTTTTTCCACAGCCTGACGGACCAAGTAATGTGTAAAATTTCCCACGTTCAAGTTCAAAGCTCACATCTTGTAAAACTTTCGTGTCGCTATTGTAAATTTTTGTTACGTTATCAAAACGGATAATAATATCGTTCTCCATGGAAGCCTCCTATGAATAAGAATAATCAGACTCTACTTTTAGTTTCGATTCATTTATTTAGTCTCTTTCTTCAACCCTCTTTGCTTGTAAAGAGCAAGAACCATATTCTAATGAGAAAAGAGTGTGCAAAACGAATGGAAACCCTAGATTAATTAGCTGTTCATACGCTAAAATATGCTTAAGGATCTTATACCGAAAACACCCTTTATTTAATAGGGATGACTTACATACAGAGTCGCCTTATACATACTTTTTATACTGATACGAAGGACTAATTTCACACTTTCAGAGCAGCTATACATCTCACCAAAGCATTTATAACCTTTTGTAATTTGTAAAATACTAATGGAAACAGAATAGTCTTGCGAAAAGTATTGATGATTAGAGAAACGCATCGAATTTGAGTTTAGACATAGAAAAGCTAAAAATCAATCTTTTTTTCTCGCTTTACAGGAATAATGTATTAATTAGAATCTGTTATGTTGCGAGACTGATTCTTTCACAGAAGGTTTTTGGCTTTTTAATAAGCGATCCCTCATTTTTACATTGCTCCCGCTTCCTTTGTTCTAGGTCAAATTATTACCTGCTATTTTCAAATATGTGGCACGGAATATATTTTCCTTTCAATAGTAGTAACCATAAGGTGAATATAAATTAATTTAAAAACCTCTTAAATCATGTAGTTATCCCTCTATATTTTCCCCTTCAACTTTTTTCATAGAATAAAAGGGTTCTGTAACTTTCATCTGACCTTTGAGGCCAAAAATACGGTCAAATATGTTTCTTGTCCAAGGATGCTTTAAACCTTTACAAGACTAGCATTTTCCTATTAAATTATATAAATACGGCAATTTTAAAATACTAAGAGAATAGGTGTTAGAATGAATACAGACCTGAAAAAGCTATTTCTTCTTCAATCGGTTTTTTTATGCATTACCGGATACAGCACGATTTTTATCAGTTATTATTTTTGGGAAAACAGCACTACACTCGGCCCACTGATTGCCTTTAACGGCTTAGCTTATTTTTTATCGTGTTTTGCGTATATAATTGGAACGTATTACCTTTTCAAAAACAAATTAAAAATTAGCTATTACCTAAGTGCGATCTCAGCAATCATCTTGTTTATTGTTCTTCTTTTAAGTTCTCACTTAAGTCATATGGCTCTTCTAGTTCTTTCAGCAACTAGCTTTGGATGTGTTTTTGGTTTCTTTTACTCCTCTTCCAATTATGCGCTAAGTGTTTTATCGACTCGGTCGGAACTAAATATTTTTAATTCACGTATTGGTTATGTGAAAAACATTTTAATGATTATACTCCCGCTTATTAACTCTTTCTTAATCTATTATTTTAGTTTTACAGTTTCATTTATTTTCATGCTTTCTGTTTCGATTTTTTATTTTGTTGCTGTCACCAAGTTGCCTTCCATTGAAGCTGAGTTTAAATCCAACTTTTTCCACGATTATAAGACCATTAAAGTGTCTAAACAGATGGTTCCATTTGGGATTATTACAGCTGGTGTTCTGGAATGCATGATATGTCTTCAGGTCATCATTATGGTGGTTTTATCGAAAAATGCGCTATATGTATCCTATTTGAATGTGATAAACATTGTCGTTTTAACCATCGCCATTGTCTTCATATCGAAATGGAAACAATTAAAAATGGAAAAGCAATTTGTGATTTATACGTTAATTAGTATGGGGTTCATCTTGCTCGCCGGCTTCGCGCAAATTCCACCAGTTTATCTTGTAACAATGGTTGGACTTGTCGTTTCCATTTACGTGTACGGTTACACAATGGACAATACCTTTTTCAGATATTTAAATGGTATGAAAAAAGAGGACCAAATAGTGATTCTCTTGAAACGCGAATTTTTAATCACACTAGGTCGTTCGATTATGTACCTCTTGTTGTACCTGTTTGTTCAGTCCATTGAATCGCCTTACCTCCCATATTTGGCAATAGGAGTGGCTCTTGTACTGGTATACTCCCTATTGAAATTCCGAAAATTCGACCATGAAACTGAGAGACTTGCAGCGTAAACTACTCGTTTCATTTTTGAAGAAGGTTACCAACATTAAAGGACGAAAACAATTTAAAAAAAAGAAAAGGCCCCGGAATCGTAGGAAGTAATTCCTCCGATTCCGGGGTTTTAAGTTTACCAAAACCTCTTATGGAAATCTGCCTTATTTCAATTTAAGTAGTCGACTCAATACTCGTTACGGCAATAAAAAGTGGTGCTCTTGAGAGTTCCGACTATATAATTTTGTCCTTATTACTGTTTGTAACGAATTAAGAAGCTTCACCAAATTTTCCTAATATATGCGGAACCCCAACGTCTTTCCTCGTAAGAGCTAAGGGATTACTCATTTATTATTTTTGCTTCTCATAGACATTCCATACATGGTTAAGCGGGCCACTTCCTTTTCCTAAATCAAGCATGGCCCCCAAGGCACCTGTAACGTATTCCTTCGCTAATTGAATGGAGCTTTCCAAATTCATGCCCTTGGCTAGACCAGAAGCGATGGCACTGGATAAGGTACACCCAGTACCATGAGTATTTTTATTGTCAATTCTTTCTCCAAGGAACCAACTGTAGTCATGATTCCAATACAATAAATCATTCGCAACGTTTATGCTGTGTCCACCCTTGCAAAGAACGGCACATCCGTATTTATCACTGATGATTTTAGCTGCTTTCATCATATCGACTTCGTTTACAATGGATGTTTCTGATAAAACAGAAGCCTCCGGAATATTTGGTGTCAATAAAATGGCCAGATGAAATAGATCATTTTTCAACGTTTCCACAGCATCGTCCTGAAGAAGCTTTGAACCGCTGGTGGAAATCATTACCGGATCCACCACAATGTTTTTAGCATAATAAAACTCAAGCTTTTCTGATATGGTTTTAATCAATCTAGCAGATGAAACCATGCCAATCTTAATTGCATCTGGATAAATATCAGTAAAAATACTATCCAACTGCTTGCCTAAGAATTCTGGAGTAACTTCCACAATATCCGTAACGCCAGTTGTATTCTGAGCAGTAAGCGCAGTAACTGCACTCATGGCATATACACCATTTGCGGTCATCGTCTTAATATCTGCCTGAATACCTGCCCCTCCTGAGGAATCGCTTCCTGCAATTGTTAATGCTGTCTTCATGTCTCCCTCCATCTGCTGCATACACAGCTCACTTTTATATGAAGCTTATCAAGAGGCAAAAGCAATGCCCAAGTTTGCCTTTTAAAACATCTTTAATAAGAATCCTCTTTAAGGAAGTTCAATTGTCTATATGAAAGGTGATATCTTGTTCGTTTTGTTTTGACTGAGCTTGTGGAGGTTCCATGTTTTAACTAGATTAGTAGCTTCCAACTTCGGATCATCGGCCTCTGATACAGCGGACACCACGAAGAAGCCATCCACTCCTGTTTGTGCAAGCGAAGGTATGTCGACTAGCTTAATACCGCCGCCAATTACCACTGGAATTGGGCTGAGTTTGGCAAGCGCAGAAATTTCGTTCAAACTTCTGATCACTATTTTCCCATCCAAATCCAGGCCACAGTCCGGTTTCGTCTTCGTTTCATGGAGCGGTCCAGCGCCAAAATAGTCAATCTGAGAGACATCTACTGTTTTGATATACTCGAATAATTCATGTGTTCTGGCTGACAAACCCACAATTGAATCTTCACCTAAGTATTCCCGACAGACATCCACTGGGATATCAGATTGCCCGACGTGGATACCATCCACTTTTATCCCTTGTTTTCTCGCAGCAAGGATCACATCAAGGCGGTCATTTACGAGCAGCGCAACTTCATCCGACTTGCCAGCCTGTGCGATAACCTCAGAAGCTTCACGGGTCAACTGAATCAGTTCAATCGCAGAGGCGACCTTTGAACGGATTTGGACACATGTAAACCCTGCCTCAATCGCATCTTTAATAATTGTCTCAACTGGTCTGTTTTTCGTATTCTCAGGGCCCACAACCAGGTATGCTGAAAGATCAAAGTTCTTTCTTATGCTCATTTTGTCCTCCTATAATTTCATTGACTTTATCGACTTTTGTAGTCATCATGTTCGTAAAGCCAGGACGTATATCTGCCTTCAAAACAACTTCCGTACGGATTCCTTTGGCGGCTAGCACAAACGTTGCGTCTTTTACTACCTTCATCACCTCATCCCACTCCCCTTCAATCTCTGTAAACATGGAAGTCGTATGATATGGTAATCCTGACTCACGAATGACTTTTACTACTTGAGCTATTTCAGGTGCAAGTTCCTCCCCTTTGCCGAAAGGCGCAATTGCAACAGCAATTAGTGTATTCATAGATTAAACCTCCTCCATTTCAAATGGGTTGTTCGCAATATCCACTGCGGTTGCTTTATAAAGTTCATCAAGAAAATGAATCTGAAAACTTCCGGGACCATCCGATCTAGTTTCAGCACGTTTTCCCGCTAAGTTGTAAACGGCCGTTGCAGTAAGCGCCGCAATAAACGGTGAGGAAGCTGTTTCATAGACCGCGACGACTCCACCCAATGAACATCCTGCCCCAGTAATTTTCTCCATAAAGTGCGACCCTCCATGAGAGTACGCCATGACGGAACCGTCGGTGATTAAATCCGTTTTGCCAGATACGGCAACAGCCCCACCTGTCCATCTAGCCAACGCGACAGCCGCTGCCTTTGCGGTTCTTACTGAATCTGTAGAATCCACTCCTCGGACATTGGATATATCCGTACCACCGTCCATCCCCCACAAACCCGCCAATGCGATAATTTCCGAAGCATTCCCTCTAATCACACTCGGTTTATACTCTTTAAATTTTCGTAAAAGATTTGACCTAAGCGATCCAATACCGACTGCGACTGGATCCAAGACCCACGGCTTTCCCGTATCGTGTAACACTCTTGCTACATGAGGGAGAGTATGCTCATAGATTGGGAGAAGTGTACCGACATTTATGTAAGTGGCTCCTCCGACCTTTGCCAGAAATTCACCCTCATCAGGCAGATAAACCATAGCAGCGGATCCCCCGACGGCAAGCTGTGCATTCGCTACAAAATTGACTGTTACAGTGTTGGTGATGGATCCTGCCATAGGATTTATCTTCCTTACGGTTTCAACTGCCTGAATCATTTGGTTTTTAATGTCCTCTTTATTTATCAATTGAAAGTCTCCTTTCTTTTGTATACCCAGATACTGTTTTCAACAAAGTCTGTCTCAGATTTGAAGCACCTTCACTTATGTTCAGAAACATGCAAGCTTTTAATCTAGTTTCATTCCCGCCGAGAGCTTATCCTTTTAACAGCAGATTTTATGGAGCTGCCTACCCATTTTGCTCTTCCATCTTCCTAGCTATGAATGATGGGGCTCTTTTCCTTGAAGGGCCATTCTTCTTGTACATAAGCCATTTCCCAAAAAGAATATTCATATTGACTGCTAATCATAAAAAGTTCGGACATCCGCTCCCTATCAAATTCCGTTACCTTCTCAGCAATCTCATCGATACGTTGGATTTGTTCCATAACCTTTTCATGAAACCATTCACCACCGTATGCGGCAATCCATTCTTGGTAGATGGGTTCCTCTGGTGTCATTCCTTTTAATCGCTGGCCGATTTCATCATAAAGCCAATAGCATGGGAGTAATGCTGCAATGATGTCACCAATCTGCCCCATCAACGCTGCACGGTAAAGATGGGATGTGTAGGCATATGCTGTAGGTGCAGGCTTAAACTTCGCTATTTCAGCTTCAGTAATCCCTAATCGTTTAGAGAAATTTGCATGTAGTTTCAGTTCTGCTTCAGCTGTCCCCTGTGCATGTACTGCCATACGGGCAGTTGTATGTAAATCTGGTGCTTTCGCCGCCCCTAATGCTTGCACCTTTGCAAAATGAGAAAGATAATAAGAATCTTGTAACACGTAATAGCGAAAGCTTTTCAGCGATAAGCTTCCATCTGCAATTCCCTTCACAAAAGGATGCTGAAAGCTCGCCTCCCAAATGGTATTCACTTCTTGTCGTAACTGCTGTGAAAATGTCATATACAATCCCTCCGAAAATGAAAGTATTAGCGGAGAAAGTGGAATAAAAAAAACCACTTTCCTTTTAAATAAAGAAAGTGGTTTTTATGGAAATTATATTAAATTACAAAGAAATTCCCTCTATCCCACTTCCCTACGCTGGTCTAAACCAGATCAGGTTCTAAGAGTCTTAAAGTCATACTTTAATCTCAGCCATTATGATGGCACCCCTAGTGGTGAAAATATTAAATTTTCCAACATCATTCAGTATTATCTTAACATTCTTAAAATGGTTGTCAAGTAGATATCGTTCATGGTATTACTTATTCCCTTTAAGAAGGCAAGACTGCATCATTAATATTTTTTACTAAAAATGGCTTCATCATGCTTTTCATTAAGTCTCACTACTTCAAGTTCTTTTATATTCTCATTTAATTTCAATGCTAAACTTTCAATCCCAAAAATTTCTGTGAAAGTATGACTCCCAATGATAAGATTTATCCCTTTAAATTGAGCATATTGAATCGTATACAAATTACATTCACCTGTAATGTATACATCACACTTATTTTCAACTGCTTCCTTAAGGCAAGCTGTAGGCGCACCATTCCCACAAACTAAACCCACTCGCTTTACCTTTCTGTCATTAAACTTCCAAAATTTCACTGGTTCTTCTAGTAGATTTTCCATATTGTTAACTAATTCATTAAATTCGATTTCCTCATCAAATTCTGCTATTCTACCAAAATATAACCCTTCCCATTCATGAGTTCTTTTTACAATTTCTAAATTAAGTTTTTTTAATAAACTATCATTAGTTCCAAAACTACAGTCATCAAGTGGCAAGTGGTTATAATAGTGACTGATGCTATACTCTGCTAATTTTTCAATGCATGCCTCTCTTAAGCCATATATTTCATCCCATGCATCGTGGTGGGTCACCATCATATCCACGCCATGAATTCTGGCTTGCTCTATCGTTTCAAGCGTAAGGTTAACACAGTATCCTATTTTTTTTACTTTTTTATCGGCATTGTAGGTAATCCCAGATTCACTAGAATAGATTTCCTTACTGGTTACATGAAAAAGATTATCTATACTTTCAACAATATGTACAACATCCATGTATTTCCTCCTCAATTTCATCAAGAAATACCTTTAATTCTCATCATTATCTTGATTTGTGAATCTGAATTTTCTTTAAGTTTTACCTCTTAATCACTTTATCACACCCATATTAATCCTAGGGACTACTACTCACACTGTAATATTAACTAAACATTGACTGATAAATGTTTTGCGTATACTTCGTGATAGACTCGTCATAATCTGGATACTTATATCCAAGTCTTTCTGCCACAGATTTAGAGTATTTTCTAAATAACTCATAACAAGTGAATAATGCACGCCACATGTTTTGGTAGCCACTTTCTGAATAAGTAGTAAGCAATGAGTCCCAATCTTCTTTTGGTAGATAGTGATTAATAAATTTGTAGTTTTTTCCCAGACTAAAGTCAAAGCTTCTCTCTAATCCAATTTGCCAAGACATCATTCTTAACAAGTTCGGTCTAGCAATCTCGTTCAAATGGTCAATTGCATAGAGGATTTCTTTAATTGCTAATCCCTTCACTACGTAAGTTGAAACCCACCAAAATTCATTGCAGCAATCATCAAACTCTCTTGCTGTAGGCTTTTTAATCCAATACTTTCGATCGTTTGCGACCACTTCATTTTCGACAAGTCCATCCTTATCAAGGATAACTTCAACTAAACCGTCACTATTGATAAAATAATCCTCTACTTCATTAATCGGAATAAGTGTCAAATCTATTCGATTGCCATCTTCAAATATCATGAGATAAGAAAACCAATTCCCTAACTCTGGCGGAAAAAGCTCCATATCTTCGGGTTTTTGCATAATCAATCGTTTCCCAAACACATCTAGCCAATGATCATCTTTTTTGAAGGAATCCATATCTGTTACAAAATAAGAAATATCATAATCTTGGAAAGTATCTCTCGGAATGTTTTTGTTCGTACGAGATCCTTCAAGCGTTGCAAAGCGAATTCTATTATCGTTTCTAGCAAATTCAACAATCATATTCATCATTTCACTTTCGCTTCTCATTTCTCCGCTCCTCATGATAATTCGTTTTATTATTACTTTTTGGGAGAAAAAGTTAGATTGCATTCTTCACTCCATTAGCCCCATGAGTCTTATCTAAAAACGCCCCTACTTTAAGTAGAGACGCAAATTTAGGAGGAGGTCTTGTGGGTTGAAGGACCACCCTAGATACTAAATAAAATTAATTACCTGACTGTATTACTATGCACTTTCAACAACCTATGTTTAGTATTACTCAATCTCCCAAGCTGGATTCCAGACTACTTCCCACAAATGGCCATCTGGATCTTGAAAGTGACCAGAATATCCACCCCAAAAAGTGTCATGGGCTGGGTCCGTAATGGTTGCACCCGCTTTTTCGGCTTGTTCTAATACCTTATCTACTTCTTCTTTGCTACTTACATTATGGCCGATTGTAAATTCAGTTGGACTTGCAGGAGCCAGTGTAACTTTTGCCTCATATGCAATATCTTCTCGTTTCCATATAGCAAGTTTCAAACCTGCTTGTAGGTCAAAAAAGGCAACTGCTCCATGCTCAAACTCTTTACCTACAATACCTTCTGTACTTAATCCCAAACCATCACGATAGAATTCTAATGCCTTTTCCAAATCATTGACGCCTAATGTAATAACAGTGATTCTTGGTTTCATAACTGAACTGAACCTCCTCAACTCATCCTTTAATAGCCATAAAAAGCATCCTTTTTTATATTCTTTTTTGAAATGCTATTATTCTGTAAGTAGCTAGAGATTGAATCTACCATAGCCTTCGGACCTGCAATCAGATATTGACCATTGTTCTGATAAAGATTAGCAACCTTGTTTATCTCTGTAAGTAAGTCTTCCCTTGTGTCAAGATATTTGATACTTAATGAGCTATTTTTAGCAACAAGTTCATCTTTATCCTTTATTAGATAAAATTTTTCACTATCCATATAGAGTAGGTGTACTGGCTTCTTATTGTTGTTACCTTCTGCTTCTAATTGTTTTACGATGGATAGAAACGGTGTAATTCCAATGCCTCCAGCAATAAGAACAGTAGGACGATCCTCGGTTAAATAAAATGACCCTAAAGGTCCAGACATACCAATTGTCATTCCTTGTTTTAGTTCTAACATTGCCTTCTTAAACTCACTTGGATTCTTATTAATTTTCATTGTTAATTTCACAACATTTTCACTTGGAGCAGATGCGATCGTAAATGGTTTAGTAGAATTTTTGAATTTTTTATGAGTGATACTGAATAAACCATGCTGTCCTGCTTTCCAAGTTAAGTCTTTCTCTTTTTTAAACAAAAAGGTATAGACATCTTCAGATTCTTTGTAGCTTTCTAAGAAAGATAATTCTCTTTTTTTAAACACCGCAACCATATCTTGAAAAAAACCCATTACCCTAACTCCTTTAATTCTCTCAAAAATACTTTCATACTTTCTATTTGGCCCACCTAGTTTTTCTATTTTCTCCAGAGAGTTGTACAGTTTGCCTTGTCTTTAATATTAAAATCAATCATTTTCTTAAGTAGGGTATAGTCTACCTCACTCTTCCAAGGAATACGGATAATCTCCTTGGTGTACTCATAGCCTGCCTTTGCAATATCACTTTCTACATGAGTAATCGTTACACTTTCAGGAGCGACAGACATATGCTTTTTAGCTAAGCTAAATCCAATAATAAACGTGCCATGATCCGTAAACATCGGTTGATTCCATTTAATTTCTGTCTTTAAATTTGGATAGTTATCTTTTATCCAAGTAAACACTTCTTCCATTCTTTCTCTATGAAAAGGGTCATCCATTCCCGCTAAAAAATCAGCGAAATTTTCCAATTTGGTCCCTCCTAAAATAAAAATTAGGTTGTTCTAAAGTGGTCTTACATTTCCTCTAACACTTTTTTAAGCTCTTCAATCTTATATGCCCAACCATACTTCGCACCGTTGAACGCTTGAATATTTTCATTTTCAAATCCGGTTTGCTCAAGATGTAAGTAGGTTGTTCCATCCTCTTCTTTCAATGTCCATGTGACGATAGTGTTTATCGGTCCTCCTACCCATGTGTAAGAAAGCTTATTAGGCTTGTCTACCACCAATACTTCACTATCCACGATTAAATCTATTTCCACATTTCGAAACTGACACTTGTATCCTACAATTGGTTTAAAATTATTTTCCATTACCCATTGTGCAAGTGTTTCAGAATTTGTTAAAGCGTCCCAAACCTTATTGATTGGACTCTTAAATTGAAAATCTAATACTAAATCTGCCATAGTCTATTCCTCCAATATATTCTTTAATAATATCGCTCTTTCATTCCAGAACTTGTCATAAAAAGATAACCAATCTTTCACTTCCTGTAAGGGAGCTGGATTTAGTCGGTACTTTGTTTCTCTCCCTATTTTACGGTTCGTAACTAAATCTGCTTCTTTAAGGACAGCCAAATGTTTAGATACAGCTGTCCGCCCCATTTGAAAATGAGGAGTTATTTCATGTAGAGGCAACTCTTCAGCACCAGCCAACAAACGGATTAATTTACGTCTAGTAGGATCTGCAATCGCTACAAAAACATCATGCTTTTGGTGAGTAGTGTTCAAAATCTTCCCCCTCTTAAATACAAATGACACTAGATAGTGTCCTAAATATACGACACCATCTAGTGTCTAGTCAATAATTTTTTAAACTAAATAGCATATGCTATATGAAATCCTTTTTATTATTCTTCTCATTTTCCACCGAAGTACCCCTGACCTCGCCAAGCAAATAACACACTTTAGAACGAGGATTCTTTTGATTTGAGAAATAATCATATCCTATCTCAGGGTATGCGAAGGTTGTAGCTCAGTGAATTATGGGAAAGATTGAAATGGTATGGTAAGCAAATAATGAAAAAAAATGCAATAGAGTTATTCAGTGAGGACACCAACTAGATTGCATAGAGAAGAATCGAACCCTTATTAGCAAGGAATTTAGGAAATGGTGGGTAAGGAAGGGAATAGGACTGAACCCATATTGAATTCAGTCCCAAGTTCATTAATTTCTATGGAAAAAACCGATTGAATTGAGATTAATTATAATCATATAAAATATCTTAATTAATAAATCCCTAGTCGATTTTAATATCTATATTGGGCGTTAAAATATTAATATTATTATTTCGAATTTTTACTTGTTGCTAAAGAATTCTTTAACTTAATAGGAAAGACCATCAATAAGTTGATGGTCTTTCCTACATTATAGAATCCCTTGAAATACTATGAGACAGGATCCTCTATTATAATAGATCTCTTCTCAAATCTTCTGCAGATTTAGCTGACAGATATCCAGGTGCGATATCAAAAACAGTTTTAGCACCAACTTGTCCTTCTTTATTTAATCGATAAGCTGCTCTAGCATATGCAACTAGTACACTAGCTGTAAATTCAGGGTTACTCTCTAAGTTAAGTGAGAACTCAATAATTTGGTTATTATCTTCTCCTGACTTACCGCTTCTAATGACAAACCCACCATGTGGTAATTTTGAATGGTTTTCTTTTAATTCTTCAGCTGTAATAAAGTTTACCTCTGTCTCATAATCAGCAAAGTAGTTTGGCATTGTTTTAATGTCCTGTTCGATTTTAGCTTGATCATACCCTTCTTCTGCTACCACATAACAAACGCGGCGGTGTTTTTCACGTGTAGATAGTTCAGGATTTACTCCACTCTTTACTTTCTCAATCACCTCTTCAATTGGTACAGTATACTGAACACCAGCTGCAACACCTTCTACTCTACGAACGGCGTCTGAATGTCCTTGGCTCAATCCTTTTCCCCAGAAAGTATACGTTTCACCCTTCGGTAAAATGGCTTCTGCCATTAAACGGTTCAAAGAGAATAAGCCTGGATCCCAACCAACAGAAATAATGCTAGTCTTACCACTAGCTTTAGCCGCTTCATCAACGACACTAAAGAATTCAGGAATCTTTGCGTGTGTATCGTAACTATCGATTGTGTTGAACATTCTAGCGAACTGAGGAGCCTGATCTGGAAGATCTGTTGCTGAGCCTCCACATAGAATCATTACATCAATTTTGTCCTTGTATTCCTCCGCACTTGAGATATGTAAAACCTCTACATTTGGTTCATTGATTGCAAGATTTTCAGGTGCTCGTCTTGTAAAAATAGCCACAAGTTCCATATCTGGACTTTGTTTGATTGCTTCAACGGTTCCTCTACCAAGATTACCGTAACCTACAATCCCTACTTTAATTTGATTACTCACTACGATCTCTCCATTTCTATTTTCGCTTCATTTTTTATTATAGTTTCATAAATATTTACCTTAAACCATTCTACTATTTTTTACAATTGCATTGACCCTAAATTACCTAAATATTTCATTTAATGATTTAAAAATAATATCAATTGTTCTTGGTGCAAAGAAAGCCCAGTATGTTTCTACTGGACTAATTAGAATTAGTTACTATTCCTTATTGGCTATTTTTCACTATATTCTTAACACCGACATGAGTGTAAGTGGCAACAGAACTTATTTATCTTTCTGTATAACCAAAATAAACCCTTCCGAAAACCCGCTCCTCAAACCCGCATTCTTCCGTTCGAGTTAAAATAAAGATTTCCGACTGAACCCCCATTTCGGATCATTTCCGATTCAAAAATGACCGTTTTTCCGCCTGTTTTCCCGCATTTTTTTCACGTTTTTTCTGGTGTCAAAATAGAAATCTCCGATTTTGGAAGAAGAATAAAAGGAGAAAAGAATAAGGGAAATAAGAGAAAACATTGAGAAAAGAAGGGATCAATCCTTCGGTCTCTTATTGAATAGCTGCCTGATTGAACTATTGAAAAAATCCTGATACAGCAAGGGTTTAATAAGATTTAATCCTCATAAAACTATTGAATTTTTATTGATTTACTATTGAATTATACCAGAAAAAATCCCGGGTTCCTAATGAGGAAAAACCGGGATAATATTGAATCGGGACTGAAAATCGGAAATGTTTATTTTAACGGAAATCGGTCCCGAGTCGGAAATGTTTATTTTAGTTCGGAAGAGTTTATATTTGGATTACACTTTCAATGTGAGTTGCGATACGCACTCCACATGTGTTGTATGCGGGAACAAATCAACAGGCTGAACGACTTCTAATTTATATCCAAATTGCTCTAGTTCTTTAATATCTGTCGCAAACGTTTCTGGATTGCATGAAACGTAAACGATGCGTTCTGGTTTTGCACGTCCAATTCTTCTCATAACCTTCCCACCTGCTCCTGAACGTGGAGGATCAAGCAATAATAATTCAGGTGTTCCGAAGCTTTCTAATACTTCATCAATTCCTTTGCGTGCATCCTTTGCTAGGAAATAAGTATTGTCTAGACCATTATCAAGCGCATTTCTTTTTGCTGATTCAATAGAGGTCTCAACAATTTCGATTCCTGCTAGCTTCCCTACTCTGCTCGCAAACGGAAGTGAAAACGTTCCAACGCCACAGAAAAGGTCAATCATTTTTTCAGTTTTCTTAGGTTGTCCCATTTCAATCGCGATATCAACTAACTTTTGCGCTTGAACGGGATTCGTTTGGAAGAACGTATCAAACCAAAGACGGAATCGGTACCCATCCATTTCATCGTAAATAAAGTCACGACCTGCTAATAGATGCGTCTTTTCTGATTGAGTCCTGTCCGCCCAATCCGTGTTTTCTAACCACATCAAGCTTTTCACTACAGGAAACTTTTCACCAATTCGCTTGACTAAATCATCAGCCGCCTGTTTTAAATGCTCTTCTGGCGATTCTGTAGCAAATAATCCTAGCATAATCTCCCCTGTTGCGAACGATTGTCTCACCATCAAGTGGCGAAGTAAGCCTTCATGTAAGTCTTTGTCATATCCCTTTAACTGATGGTCTTTCACCCATTCAGCTACTTCCATTGCCGCTTCAACCATTTCTTTCCCTGCGATTAAGCAAGTCTCAAGAGAGATAATCTTACGGAAATTTCCTTGTTCATGTAAACCAAGTGAACCATCTGGTGCAAAGGTAAACTCCATTTTATTCCGATAATGCCACGGATTGTCCGCTCCAATTGTGTCTTGAACAAGATCAGGATCGAACCCTTGTGCTTCAATCATCTGTTTTACATGGGAAGTTTTTTGATTTAATTGAGCATTGTATTCCCAGTGCTGCCAGACGCATCCACCGCATTTTTCAAAATGTGGACACGCAGGTCCGATTCTATCGGCATTCATTTCGATGATTTCTTCAGGCATTGCCTTTCTTCTTTTACGATCAGGTTGATCCACTGTAACCTGCACCTTCTCACCAGGCAGCGTTTGCGGGATGGTTAATTTCAACTTCCGCTTATTTCCTAACTCGTTTTCGCGCCAGACTACAGCCTGTCCGGAACCCTTTTCATCTAAATGATCTATTTCAACAACCATTGTTTCTGGTTTAATCAATGTTTGTACCTCCTACTACTTATCTATAAATATCCACGCATTCTACAAAACTCTAGTATAAATCACAAATCAATATTTTTGAATGATAACTTCTTAGTAGATATTAACAGATTGTCCGAAAAAAAGTGCTCACTACCTTTAACAACGTTTTCACAGATTTATTATAAAAGCCTTAAAGGTCCTATTCATTTACTTTGAAAACTCTAGCAAATCAGATAATATAGAGGGAGGACTATAAACATGGGAGGAATAGAGATGCAGTTAACTGTTTATTTAGCAGGACAAATTCATGATAACTGGAGAGAAGAAGTGAGGCTAAAAGCGGAAGAAAAGAAGCTTCCATTGGTCTTTGTCTCTCCACAAACAAATCATGACCGCTCGGATGATATTGGCGAGGCAATTCAGGGAAAACAACCAAGCAAACTACATAAGGACGACGTAGCATCAGACATTAACAATTTTAGAACACAAGTATTAATGCAAAAATCAGATATTGTGATTGCTTTATTTGGAGAAAAGTATAAGCAATGGAATACAGCGATGGATGCCAGTACCGCCATTTCCATGAATAAACCGACAATTATCATTAGACCTGAATCGTTAATTCATCCATTAAAAGAACTCTCGAATAAAGCGAATGTAACCGTAGAAACGGTTGACCAGGCATTGGACGTACTTAGTTATATTTTCGAATAGAAGATTGTAGAAGTCAGACAAGAACTAGTTGTCTGGCTTCTTTTTTAGATTTTTGCTATACAAACCATTATATGTTTAAGATAATCTCCTGCTTTTCCTTTTGTATGGTCTCAAGCTCTCTTCTCTTTTTCTCCAATTGTGCAGTTAAATTCATTAGTAATTCCGTTACTCTATTGGTTTGAATTCTAATTTGTTCCAGTGATTGTTGGATTTTCCCCTGAACCATGTAATTTGCAATAAACCCATCAAAGAAGAAGTCAGCAAACTTTAACATATCGGAAATTTCAACTTTGAGGTGTGCTTGTTCTTGAATATCCAATAGTTCTTTTTGAAATTGACGTATAATCCTTGAGGCTAATACTCTCTAGCTTTACTCCGATTTTATCTTTTCACGTAGGTCACCTAGCTCCTGTTCAACTATTCGTTACTCTCGTTTATAATCCTCAAGCTGTAAGTCATATTTTTCTTTTTTATGTAGTTTCCCCTGAATTTCAACCAGCTTTTCGTTTATTTCTGAATACAAGAGAAAGGTTTCATATCCGTTTTCTTCATAATTTTTGATGAACATGTAGAAAAAAAAGACTGTCTCTATAAACACAAAAGTCAGCCTCTCTCTACAAGTTCAAATACTAATACTATAGTAGGTTCACACACTCAAACTTAGTTCATAATGATAAAATTGTGTATCACGTTCATAGCCGTTTTTCTCATATAAACTTTGGGCGGATAGATTATCAGGTGCCGTACTAAGGCTAATACCATTCGCACCTGTAGCAAGCGCATAATCTTTTGCTTTTTGTAAAAGCATTTCTCCAACTCCTCGTTTCCTTGCTTCAGCCTCTACATATAAATCATTTAATATCCATGCTCTTTTCATCGAGATTGAAGAAAAGGTTGGATATAGTTGAGTAAATCCTACATACGTATCTTTATCTTTCACAACAAATATGACGGACTCATTGCTTTCAATTCGTTCTTTTATGTATCTCTTTGCTCCTTCCAAATCTGAATCTTGCTTATAAAAGATTCGATACAAATTAAATAAATTGGATATTCCATCTAAATCATTTATCGTAGCTCGAAAGACCTCCATAATACTCCTCCTGTAGAATAGAAAATTCTTAATTCTTTCATTTTAGCACTATTTTTTTGATGTTTTTAGTTTTTTAGAATCAATTTCACTGACCGACATGATTGAGCTATCAGGCTCCAATAATAAATAACGTTGTCACATTCTAAAAATTTTAAAAATCTTTCATGAGGTTACACAAATCGACAAATTCCATCCAAAATATCTAGTAAAATAGTAGTAAAAGTTTTATTATCATGTAAAATAAATGTAAACATATTTTAAAAGAAAAGTAATAGAACGTCGAATGGGTGGGAGTAAAATATGGGAAACACTGTCAATCAACCAGTTGAGGATATGAGTCGGTCACAAAAAAAGTCAGATAAATGGTATAAGAACTGGAAGTTTTACGCAATCATTTTTGCAGTTGTCGCACTTGTAGTTTCGGGAATGAGCTATTATCAGGCAACCCATTTTAATGCTGATGTTACGATTAATGGTGTCAAGGTTAGTGGCCTTAATGTCGACAAGACATTAGAAAAATTACAAAAAACAACCCTGAAAAATGAAGTCTATGTAGGGGATGAACAAGTTTTAGATGGTAAAGACACACAAATGAACTTTACAGATAAGGACTTGCCTGAGGTAAAGAAACTGTTAAAAGAACAGTGGACATTTTTCCCTTCTTTCAAGACAAGAAGTTTTACCTTACTGCCTAGCACACCGGACCAATATCGCAGTGAAGAATTGAAAAAGGACCTAGAACAGAAGCTCGCCTCTTTAAATGAAAATTTAACGGCTCCCGTACATGCGCAGGCGTCACTAAAGAATGGAGAAATTGTCGTCTCAGAGAGCAAAGATGGGAAGCAATATGATGTTTCTGGGCTTTTAGAAGAATACGAAAACCAAGGATATACAAGTGAAATTCATTTGAACACGGCATACCTACTTCCTATAAAGGAAGATAGCGAAATCATTCAAGAGCAAAAGAATAAGTTACAAGAGCTTCTTGACAGTACTGTTAACTACCAGGTCCAAGATAAAGTACATTCTTTAAAGGGGAGTGACCTAATTAAAAACGCTTCGTTAACAGAGGATATGAAGATTTCAATTGATGACTCAGATATGATTAAGGGGAAAATTGCTGAGATAAATGATGCTCAGTCCACTTTAGGGAAAGATTTCACCTTTAAGACTCATTCAGGTCGGGTTGTATCCGTAAAAGGAAAGGGGTATGGCTGGGCACTAGATGTCAAAAAAGAAACTGCCCTTATTAAAGAAGCTTTTGAAAATGGGACAGAAACTGTTTCCGCTGCAAATATCTCCGGAAATGGCTGGAGTGGTGAAGGGTATGGCTATGATACGCTCACAAATAACGGCATTGGTGATACGTATGCAGAAATATCCATCGCCGATCAAAGAATCTGGCTATATCGGGACGGTAAGCAAGTCCTTACCACCAACGTTGTTACGGGGAAACTTAGTACCGGCGAAGGCACTTCACCAGGTGTATGGTATATCCTTTATAAACGAACACCATACACCCTTAGAGGTAGTGCAGTAGGTAAGGCTGATTATGAGGTTGATGTCTCTTATTGGGCACCATTTACAAATAGTGGTCAAGGATTCCACGATGCAAGTTGGCGTGGAAACTGGAGTAGCAATGCCTATGTCAATGCAGGTTCCGGTGGCTGTGTCAATGTCCAGCCTGGTATGATGAAACAGGTATACGATAACCTTAGCACTTACCAACCAGTAGTTATCTATTAATTTTATTAAAACAGGAGAATCTCTTTTAATGAGATCTCCTGTTTTTTTACGTCTTATGGTGGCACGCTGGGGTTTCCTCCGGTACCTTTTGATGATTCTTCACCCTCATTTGGGCATAAAAAACGCTCAGGATACCTCCTGAGCCGTTCATCTATTCGTTATTCAATTCCTCACAATAAAACAGCCTTACATCAACTGCATAGTAGTCACACAGGTATCGTCGCCCTTGAACGTAGTAAGCTCTTGCTTCGCTGCTTTGCCATCTTGGCTAATACTTACCTGTAACGTCTTGTCCCGAGGTAACCACAAATCAATAAACCCATTTGCTTGGGAAGTTATTTTTTCGTCTAATATGACATTTCCTTCTTCATCTTCAATCAAAACGTCAAACTCTTCTTCAACCAATTCACCTTGACAACCTGTCAAGCTATGAGTTTGTCAAGGGTGAGTTTGATTGATATACGGTGCGATGGAGACAAAAAATTCATCTTCAGGTAAATCATAGGTCACCTGGCTCTTATCGGTTTTCGTTACGATCAGCTGATGAGAATTGATCGCAGCTGTTTGATCTTCTATATTCCCCACACTATAATCATTAACTAATTTTTTAATGTCTTGCACTTCGTTTGTTTCTGTTTGCGATTGTGTTGCCTCATTGCTTTCGTCGTTAGATGCACAACCTGCCAACAACATCGAAGCAGTCAAACCAAGCGCAAAGATTGTTCGTTTCATTTCTACTCACCTACCTGAAACTCTTATTTTCTACTCTCTTATTGTATAATTTTAAAGCCATATTTCAAGTAAACTTATTCACAATTCGTCACCTTTTCGGTAACATCCTATGAATGTTAACAAAATTGTCACCTTGTTAGGAGCAGAGTTCTTTGTATGTTACCCGAAATAGCCCCCCCCTACTCTTCCAAAAGCCCCACAGGCAAATAATAAGAAAGATTGTTCGTAATTCTTTCACCTACTCTAAACCCAATGGCAGCGGCATGGCCATTCAGTAAAAAGCTTCCAATTAGCAGGTTACCAGTTTGCTTTCCTTTTGCACTCATAAAAGTAACTGAAGGAAGCTCCACATATTTCTGGTAAACGGGCACATAGTCTGTATAACTTTTTTGCGAGTCTTGTAATCGGAGTTCCCCTGCCCCACTAAATATTTCAACTGTATCACCCTCGCGTCCAAAGGATGGTTTCTTTACAAAAGCTATGTTCAAACGGAAAAAATAGTCAGGTTCAAAAAAGGTTGGTAAAAAGTATTCCTCAATCCATGCATGTTCCTCATCCGTAAAGAAAGGATGCTTTTCTTCATGCAATCCCCAAATAATGGCTTGAACTGCTTTATTTTGAAGCAAAAACGCGGAAGGAGGATTTATAATCATCAACTTGCCTAATTCAACTAGCTCCAACAGCCATAAGCCAATTTTATTCCCTTCCTCATCTTCGTCCATAATTAAGTTTTCTATTGGAAAGGTTTGTCGATAGAGAATATCGATTTTTCTTCCCTCCTCATCAAAAAGTCCCTCTCCTTGTGCAATTTCCAATTTGTGAAGAGGAACAAATCTCGATGGAAGACCAGCTAAATCTTGAAGGTACCGGACCGTTTCTCTGTCTTCCTCGCTGTCTTCATGTGCGGTAAACACAATATAGGGTTTTGGCTTTTTATTTTGCTTCGCATATTCATTAATGCTAAATCTAACAGCGTACGCCAGTCTCTCATCCATACCAGCATTCGGATCTTCGATTTGAAATTCGTTGCAAACCTGACCATTTATGTTAAATAACTCTTTGATAAAAGTTGGAGTATCAGAGTTGATTTCAATACACTTAAGGCCACTTTCCGTACGAATTAAGTCAAGTCGGGCAATGATGCTTTCAAAGGGTAAAGTCTTTAGTTTTAAGAATGAAAGAGACTCTGAAGGAAAGCCCATTTCCTTCAGAGTCTCTTCCGGGACCTCTCTTAATAGCGTCGCTACCTTAAAAAAGACCCTCCCGATTCGGTCACTTGCCATACGAATCTCATCGACCTCACTTCGCCTCATACAAGCGATGTCATATAATGCGTACTCTTCCCCATACAGATCTGGCCAAAAGTCCTTTATTTTACTGTAAAATTGCTGTCTTTTTTCATGATATGGCAAGGAAGTCATGTTACATCTCTCCAATGTTTTTTACATAAATCACATACACATTACGGTCTTCGTCAATTTCGGTTGAGGTCATCTCCTTTTGTCCGAATCCAGGAACGTCCACAATATCTTTGAGAAGGTAGCGAATAATATCAAAATGAGTTTCACAAGGAAGTACCGCGAGCTTTTTATAGTTTTCCTCTTCCCTAAACCTCCGAAACTCGATATGAAGCCCTTTGCCCCGATAATTTTCCTCATCGAGAACTGAAACATTTCTGCCGGCATCCTCAAGAACAAGAATATCTTCATCTTCTATCATCTCATTGGAGATTAACTGGTACTGTCTGCCCCTCATAATAAAATACGTGCAAAGCTGCCTCGCGTATAGCTCATCTACACCTACTTCAGGAGTGATATATTCATAGAATGGCTCGTGGCCACCCTTTCCATCATGAATAAAATAAGTTAGCTTTTTCATTTTCCACCTCATTTATGGAAGGTAACAGGAGCCTATATCAATAGGATAAACATTTAGCAACAATCCACCCAACCGATAATGATAAAGTAAACAGCATGATCCCTACAGCTCTGTTATCTTCCTCAATCGCTTTGGAAATACTAAACCGAATCGTCAGAAGCTCCGCCAGGATAAAGACAATAATTTGCGAGATGATGCCAATTACACCCCAGATTGCCATATCTACAAGAGAAATTGAATATTCTGCTGCAGCCCCAAGGACAACCGCAAGTCCAACAATCTTTCCTCCCAGTGACAATGCTGCTGCTTGATTTTTTTGCGAAATCAACTTGAACTCTTTCACCTTTGTTGTTGTGATTTCAAACAACACCGTTCCAACTAATAATAAAAGTACCGCTAACCCTAAATAGGAAGCAAAATTAACATATAAGTTCACAACTAATCCCCTCTTTCGTTTTATTAGCCTCCGAAACTTTTTGAGCCACTTCCGAATCCAGAGCTCATCTTGCTTGAACTTCCGGAGGATCCTGTTGAACTAATGCCCTTGAAGGTTGAACTATTTTTATAGCTGGAATAGCTCTTACTTTTATTAAGAAGGGACTTGCTAGAATAATATTTTCCACCATAATAATAATGACCGTAGTATCCTGAATTTGAATCGTCGCATTCCCATACGCCATCATCCAAATCCCATTCCCAATCGCTGCATTCTTGATCTACTGGCGCAGGTGGTATGTCTGCCGCAGCGTATGGATCTGATGAAGAACTGCAGCCTGCTAAACCAAGCATGAGTGCTGTTGAAGAAATCCCCGCCATTACTTTCTTTGTTTTGTTCACTGCTTTCCCCCCAATCAAGTCGTAACATAAAAAAACGCAAAAATTTTCCAGCTATCCACTATTTTATTTTAATCCACTGATAATTAACAAGGTTAAATTGGATTATTTTTAATAATGTGGGTGCCAACCAGCTTTTTTAAAGGATAGGTGAAGAAAGTAAAAAAAAGAGAAAGTCCCCTGAGCATTTCCAAGGGGTCTTCTCTTATAACTTGACTAATCCAACTGAATGGTTACTGGTTTCATATCTTTTACTTTCACTAATTCTCCAGATCCTTTTGAATAGTAGATTTGAGGGGTAAACGTTAATGACGTAGCATTAGGATCTATCGAGTAGATGGTGGTCCGCCATTCATTTGAAGCCCCTTCGTTATGACTAACCCCGCCATTCCCATTCAGTTCATAAACATTTCCGAGATTATCTTTCCCTCCACTCATTTCAACCGTAACAAATGGCCAATTCTGTAAGACCGATTCTTCCACATAAAAATTGTACCGTAAAACGGCAGCCATTTCCGATTTTTCCAGCGATTTCATCACTACCGTTAGCCCATCTTGTGAAGAGGTTTGATCTAGTAGCTGAACATTTGTTGGCAATTGGGACAGTGTAAATTCGAATTTCCAATTGCCTTTCACTTCTGTGTTCGTTTGAAAATCTTGAAATGAGGTAGGCTCCCATTGAACGAGTACCTCTTCTGGACCTTCACCCTTAAAAAGAGGTGTCACCTTCTCAACCCCCACATAAGTGGTGTCATTCATTTTTTCAATGGATCCTGTACCTCCACTCCCGCTTGTTGGTTCTACGTTTATGAATCCTTCTGGTCGAGGATGATTTCCAAGCTCTTTATCTGTTTGGATTCCGTAGGTTAAGATGATATTTGTGCCATCATACACCGCATTTTCAATCATCACATCAATCCCATTACTCGATTGCACTTGGTTCACTACCGTTGCAAAATCTTCATATTTTTTTGGTAGCACATCTTCTTCAACGTAAGTTAGAATTCTTTGAACAAATGGTAGTTGATCGGCAATGGCTGGGAATGTGATGAAACTAGCGGATAAAACACTTATACCAAGAAGCGCAGCACCAGCAAGATATCGCACATTGAAACGATTATTCTTCTTCCCTTTGGTTAAGACATGTTTTTTTATCTTTTCTTTTTGTTCGGTTGATAGAGGCCTTGGTTCTATCTCATCGATATCGAGATCAAGCCATTCTTTAAAATCCTGACTCATAGAAATACCTCCTTTAGTTGTGAATGTTGAGCTAATTTTTTCTTTCCACGATATAAACGATTCTCCACTGCAGAAACAGACAGGTGGAGGGATTCTGCTATTTCAGCAGTGGTTAACTGAAGCGAATATTTCATCATAAAAATATCTCGGTCTATTTCTGCTAAACTACTAAGCGCGAGCAGGAGAGTATTCTTATCTTCCTTTTTTAATAAGTGCATTTGCACATCTTCATGGTTTGAATGTTCATGAAGCCTTTCGTCACTTTGCTCCCGTGCCCTCTGTTTCTCCAATTTTCGAAACGCATCAATCGCTTTGTATTTTGTCATCATTCCAATCCATTTTTTAAAATCTTCAGGTTCTCCTTTAAATTGATTAGCGCTTTGCCAAAGGGTTAAAAACACATCATTGACGCACTCATCAATCGCTTCAATACTAATGTTGGATAGGATTTTATAAGCTATTGCATGAACAAGAGCAGAATATTTCTCTATTACATACTCGAGTGCAGCTTCATCTTGTTTTTTTAAACGTTTAATAAAATTGGTCTCGTCACACTTCATTTAGTAATCTCCTCAATTTTTTCGAAAAAGCTTTTTCACTACCTATATCGAATCATAAAAGGAAAAACTCTCAAAATTTTTTATCTTTTATTTGAATCGATATATTTTTATACGGACTTAAAAAACGAACAACGTTGTTATTCCCAAGACGAATTGGTAAAATAACCTAGATTTAGATGATATAAACAAAAAGGAGCTTACTATGATAAACAAAATTGGGAAGGTAACGGTTTATGTAACGATCAAGAGGAAGCTAAAGACTTCTGGTTAAACAAGGTTGGGTTTGTCTTAAAATTTGAACAAGCAATGGGTCCCAACATGTCTTGGATAGAGGTTGGTCCTAGTAATGAAGAATTCACTACTCTTGTTCTTTACTCTAAGTCTGCAATGGAACAACAGAATCCTTCTGCTGTTGCTCATCCGTCTATTCTCTTCAGCACAAATGATATCGATTCTGCCTACGAGAAAATGAAAGAAAAGGGTGTAGTTGTTGACGACTTACAAAAAATGCCTTTTGGCTCCATGTTCACATTTAAAGACCAAGACGGCAACAATTATCTATTACGTGAAGATAAGTAAGGAGTTACTTAAATTTAGCAAAAGCATGGATTTACACTCAAAATCCATGCTTCTTTAATACCTTTTTTGTTTCACCAAATTTGTTAACTGGCCACCTAGCCTTCATTTGGGTGATATTGATAGTCTGCTAAATCAATGACTCCATTCAACCCAACCTCAATCCCTTCACTTTCAAGAGATAATAGCTGTTCATGATAAGAAGCGTCATCTTGCATGGCAATTTGACCCTTGCTATTCACAACGCGGTGCCATGGGAGTTGGTGTTTCCTACTCATTGAATGTAGCACTCGCACCACTTGACGAGCTGCGCGCGGACTACCGGCCACGCTAGCAATCTGCCCATAGGTCATCACTCGACCTTTTGGGATATTCTGTATAATGGTAACGACTTTCTTCGTAAAAGGTTGCATCCTCATATTCCCTTCTATTAGATTAAAAAAGTAGTTGGCTATAATGGATTTACCCTCTTAAACCAAACACTTTTTTAAAATAATCCAAATCAAAAAATCTAGTAGTAATTCCCTCTATCCTTCCGATAGCTTTCACGGGCTAAGATAAATATGCTTCTAATCCTTCTAAACCTTCCCTTCCTTTATAAACGTTTCCGAAGAATTGGTGCTAAGTTTAGCCTACACACTTTATATGGTGTTATTATTTTATCAGCGTTTAATGCTTATTTTCATCTTTTCGGACCAGCCATAGATGACATTTATAGCATCGATGGTTGTAGCGGTCATTCTCGGCACAGGGGTTGGTCTTGTCATTCGTACTAGCGAAAGCCCTAGACGGATCATCGCGATCCTTGTAAGTAACAAACGACCAGTCTCTGGTGACAATTTATCATGATTGTTAACTTGTCAGTGGGTAAAGCCTCATCACATTAACAAATAGTAAAGGCAGCCCTTAACACTAATAGGGCTGCCTTTATCTTAATTTACGCGAAACTTCATTCGTTGGTATACTTTTTTCTTGTTAATAGAAATAAACTACCTCCGAGTGTAAGGATAGAAATAAATTTACTTATTAGGATTAAGTAGGATGCAAGTTGATCGTCTAAGGTGATATGCGGAAGAATAATAAGGGTATATACAACAAACAATCCAAAAGCAAGAATAACAAAGGCATGATTATAAGCACGAACGATTATTTCCTCACTTGTTTCTTCCTTATAGTTAGTAAAAATAACAATGATATAGGCTGTGACTAAAATCATGAAATAAGTTAAGACTGCAACGACAAAATTGATACTCATGTATTGAATTGCCCTCCTATTTTCCCCTTCATGAAAGCTAGATGGTGATCAACAGGATGTCGCATGAAGTAATCATACGTACAGATGCTGAAGAAGAAAATTACTCATATAAGCCATACGTATTGTTAACATCTTGAATAAAGATGATTCCATTTCCTGGCTCATCTATTTTAAGTTTCTTCCTAATTGAAGCTACGATTGCATCGGTGCTATCCTTTTCGGACAAAATCATGACAATCTCTTTTTCCGGTTCAATATCCATTGAAAATACCTTACTAGTCTCATGAATGCCTGAACCTCTTGCATTAATAATCGTACCACCCTTTGAGCCTGCTTCGGTCGCTGCTTCAATAACATCCTCCGCATTGCCTTTTTCTACAATGATCGTAATCGCATGATACATGATCGTTTCTGCACCTCGCCCTTCCTTTATCTCAGCACTTTGACAACTCCTAGCCCCTAATACCTGAAAAACCGGAATAGTAAAGGCGATGCCATGACTTGGTTTCTCAAATTTAAATTTCTTATTAAGCTCCTCAAGAGCTTTTGTAGCTGTATTTTTATTCGAAACCATTAAGACAATTTCTTTTTTCACATTGGTTAAAGCTAAAAATTCCAAGAGGCGGTTTTTTATTGTGCCTTTTCCTAATAACACAGTACCTCCTGAAATACCAAGTCTCTTAGCTGTTTGCATTACTTTACTCCCTAATCCAAAGTTGACAATAATACAAACTAGTTCGAAGTCGGCGATTTCAGAATTACTCGACATCCCTTTCTAATCCTCCTCTTTTGGACTTCAGTTTAAAAGCTAAACCTAAAACCTGTAAAGCAATTAATGGTGTCAATGCTACCATTGCAATCATTCCAAATCCATCTATTAAAACATTTGCCCCTTCAATCCCTTCGGCTGCTCCTTGAACAAATGCTAATATAAAAGTCGCGGTCATTGGTCCGGAAGCAACACCTCCGGAATCAAAAGCAATCCCTACAAATAACTTAGGAACGAAAAATGTCATTGCTAACGCAATCATGTAGCCTGGTAAAAGATAATGCCAAAGTTGAAGATCAGGAATTAGAATTCTTAGCATTGATAAAGCGACAGCAAGCCCAACTCCGATTGAAAGGGTCGTCATGACTACTTTCCTCTTTACATACCCACTTGTCACATCTTCAATCTGATTGGTTAAGACGTGAACAGCCGGTTCGGCCAATATGGTCACAAACCCTAAGACGAAGGCTACAATAACAACGTATGCCTTATTATCTAAAATGGCAATATTATGTCCGACAGTAGTACCCACATCCATGAAGCCAGCATTAACACCAAGTAAAAATAGAACAAGACCTATAAAGGTGAAGAGAAGCCCTATCATGAGTTTTCGAACTGCTTTTTTAGACATTTTAATGGAAATTTTCTGAAATACAAAGAAAATGATAATGATAGGAAGGAGAGCCAAAGCCACTTCCCCAACAAGAATTGGAATTTTTTGTAGAAACGGGCCAATAATCGAAACGGAATCAATCTCGTGATGTTCCAAACTTCCGGTGATTTGATCAGATTTCGAAATAATGTTCATAATCATAACGGAAATGATGGCACCCGTGGAAGCAATAGCAACCAGACCGAAGCTGTCCTTCTCAGAGGCTTTACTATCCTTCTTCAACAAAGATACCCCTAGAGCTAGTGCGAGAATAAATGGAACGGTTAAAGCACCCGTTGTTGCTCCTGAAGCATCAAAGGATATTGCCAAGAACTCTGGTGATGTAAAGATAGCAAGGACGAAGATAATTAGGTACAACACCAACAATAACTTATACAATGGAATATTGTAGACGATTCGAACAAGCCCAATGGAAACAAGCGCAGCAATACCAATGGAAACAATCGCTACAATACTTACCTTAGTTATATGGCCCGAAGTGACAGACTCAATCTGTCCAGCAAGGATATGCAGGTCAGGCTCAGCAATAGAAATAAAAAAGCCAAGGATTAAACCAGCAATTATCACAATCCAGATTTTATTGGACTTTGCAATACTTTTCCCCATTGATTGGCCAATAGGAGTAATTCCAATATCAATCCCAAATAGAAAAATAGCCAATCCAATAACGATCAAGATGGCTCCAAGGATGAATCGAATTAATAAAGAAGAATCAAGAGGAGTTAACGTAAAATGCAATAACAAAACAATACCAGTAATCGGGAGTACTGCGGATAATACTTCTTTTAGCTTAGATACTAATACACTCAAATAAACATCAGTCCCTTCTATCATATTTTTATGATGAGTATAAACCTTTATGGATATTGAAATGTACATTATTAATGTATAGTACAAACTGAACTACTATTCTGGGAACTTATTGAACTCTTATCTCCTATTAAAGGAAAGCGCTCTTTTCATATAATAAAATAAGGAGCCTGTCTCAAAAGGACACAAATACCCCATTGCGACAGACTCCACCAAAGATCATTTATGCTTATTAGTACATTTCAAAAATGTAAAATATCCAACTTTATTATCTCATAAAGTGGAGGGGTTTAGAAGGATTATATAGGTCTTCTTCTAGAAAATTAGGGCACACCATATTAGGAGTTCTATCCTAGTGCTCATACTCTCTCTCTGTTTGTTGCAACACTATTTGCTGGGTTGGCATCAAGATTTTTTCATCATAGATTTTCTGTGCCAATCGTTTTTTGGTTTGTTGTGCCGCCACTAAATAATGATCATCACTAACGGTTGCCTTAATGGAAAAGCGGTAGCCTAATGGACTAACATCTAGTGAGGATAGCCCATGCACCTGATAAACTTCAACGTATTCCCCTGTGATTGGGTCTTTTTTTAGGTAATCTTTATTCTGTTCATTTAGGTCATCACAAACCTCTTGCAGAAGGTTTTCAATTCTTGAGGGATTTTCTTTAAAACTAACAATTACACTTTCAAAGATCCTTCTCTTTTCAACGTTTCCATTTTCTACTTTGCGAATCTCCCCGTTTGGAACCGTCATGAGTTTTCCATTGAGTAAGCGCACTTTCACGACACGAAAACCCAAGTCCTCAATTGTGCCACCCTCTAGTTCCCCATTAATATGAACAAAGTCTCCTCTTTGAAATTGCTCTTCGAAAATCATGAAAAACCCAGCAAGGATATCGGTCATGATTTTTTGCGCACCTAGCCCAACAACAATCCCAATGACCCCACCAGCAACCAAGATATCTTTGATATCAACAAATGGCCGTAGCGCCGCTAACACAATAATAAAAAATGCTAAATAATGAGATGTATTTTTGACAACAGACTCAATCGTTTGTTCTTTTTTCTCACTAATAAAATTCGTTCTTCTAAAAAATTGTGCGATCAATAATCGAATCACGTATAAGATAAGGTAGGTAACCAGTATGGTAATAAGGAGCGAAATCGCATAGTCGATAACCTGGTCCCAATTGATATCGAATAATCCTTCAATTCTATTTGTCGTCATCTCGATCATTACATTAGCCCTCCATTAATTAAATAAAAATATTATAACGGCTTTTTATAGGATGTAGGTAAAATTTTTTAAAAATCTTGTTGTTTTAATTATGTTCGTTCATTTCCGCTACATGCACTTCTCTCCGCAGAAAAGCTTGCCGACCCCACCAAGGGTTTCGTTTCGAATACTTGATATTTCCCCTTTCTTCTTATTTGTTAACCTTCTTAGTAGCAAAAGCAATATTAAGGTCATTTATCTAAATGACATTCTGCGCCTTACAACTTTACATAGGAATCCGTACTTAACGATTGTGTCACTCTAGGAAATAAAGGAGAAAAGGGGATAAGTGCGGAAACAAAAATAATAAGGAGGATTTGAAAAAATGGAAATCAGAAAAGCGACAATGAATGATATTGAAGAAATAACTTCACTAATTGAGCAACTTGGTTATCCTACTACAATTGATAGCATGAAAACACGCTTTAGGAATATTGAATCAAGTCCTGATTATACACCTTATTAGTTACTTATGATAATAAGGTAGTTGGGTTGATTGGGATGATAAAGGGATATTATTATGAGATGGATGGCTTCTACACTCGTATTGTATCCTTTGTTGTCGATTCCAATTATCGAAGTATGGGAATAGGAAAAAAACTTTTAGAGGTTGGAGAAAGTTGGGCAAGAAGCATTGGAGCTACTAGAATTGGATTAAATAGTGGGAGCCGACCAGAAAGAGAGAGAGCACATAGATTATATAAAAACATGGGTTATGTTGAGAAAAGTATTGGATTTGCAAAAAGCCTTGTCTAGATTACCTATAGGGTTGGTTCTACAAAACGAGACTATGAAAACTTATATAAATAAAACAACCTGTCGGCAATGCCAACAGGTTGTACTATATACACTAAAATTTCTATTTCCCACAACATTTCTTATACTTCTTGTTGCTCCCACAAGGGCAAGGGTCATTTCTACCAATCTTTTGCTTTTTCTTTGCATGAAAGTCTACTATTTTCTTATCATGATTCTGCAATGACTGAATGCTCTTGTTATTTTCAGGCCGTAACTCTGAAGGGGTATACCCTTTTAAGAACCAATCTCTTGTGTTGTTCATGAGGTCAATGATATGGTCCATAATTCCCCTTAAAGTTTCAATGTTTTCAATCTCGACTCTACTTTGGAGATATTGAAGAATATCCTTCGGCTGTTCGCCAATTCGTTTGGCGTAAACACATTCTTCAACGATCATGTCCGCTTCTACCTCCGTCATTTTAAAATGATCAAGTAGGAATTGAACAAATTTACGATAACTTGCGTTGCGGTCGACAAAGTCTGGTTCCCCTGCAGCCAACAGTTGAGCTTTTGTGAAAGGATAATACCCTAACTCATTCCTCAACTTATGTTCACGCAGGACTGTTGCAGAGTCAAAAACTCTAGCATTGGAAAAACCATCTGCATCCATTCGAATGACTTGGTAATAAGAAACAGCCTGCTCGATTACGTTTATATATTCAGCAAGTCGTATTACGCCGGGATTGTGGGACTCTAATATATCGCTTAATTGAGATAGCTTTAAAGTGCCATAAAAGTATAGCGCCCCATTTGTAAGTTTAATCCACTCTGTATTTCTAGTAATAATAGATTGGATGTCGTCCCTTCCATTTAGGTCAAGTAGTGCTTCAACAATTTCTTGTGGCATCACCACTACTTTTTGATCTTTAAAAGTCCCAGTAAACAGAATTCCGTATGTCTCAAAAAAATTGAATTGCATTGGTTCTAAGCTAGGAGCAGGAATAGATCCACCATTTTCAGCGACCTTTTTTAATAGATCATAGCGCTCTTTATCTAGATCTTTACAAATCCTCTCAAGATGTGCTGGAATATTCTCCTGAAGTACCTCAATCAAGTCTGCTTTTTTAAGCGTACTTGCATTTTTAATTTCCAACTTCTTTCGGATTGAATCAAGATCAGATTTAGCTAGGCGATTAAGACTTTCCTTAAGCGACATTGGAACATCAATTGCTTTCCATCTTTTTGCCGCTTCTCTCTCCGCTAAATCGTTATTCATCTTGTGTAAAGCTTGAAGAGTTTTCGTAAGTGCTTTTTCTGTGTCTTTCGTACTTGTTGTCATTTCGATCATTCCTTTAAAGCTATTTATTTACCTGTACCATTTTCATAGAATCATTTGCAGAAGTCATTCCAGTGTTAAATGTTAATTTCCCTAATAAATCTTTGCACAACTACTTTGATCCTATGAAGTCCCTATATTATTATGCACATCATCATTTCTTCTGTAAACACCCCTGCTTCTTTTTGCCTATATAAAAAAGCTAGGCAGTCTCTTTCTTTCAGAGAGAGATTCGCCTAGCCTTCTATAACGGAAGTGTCACGATAACCATCAACAAAAACAATAGAGATATATAATTAACGGAGTATAGAAAATTCACATACGCCCATTTTTTATCGTCTTTTATAAAAAATCCGCTCATGCTAACCACTAGCCACCCAATATTCAGCAACGTGGCGATTACGATAAATACTGTGCCAAGCGATGATAGGAAAAATGGAAATGGCAGTAAACACGCAATATACAGGACCATTTGTATCTTTGTCACTTTAATTCCACGCACTACCGGAAGCATCGCTACGTTTGCAGCCTTATATTCATCGTACTTTCTGATTGCAATCGCAAAAGTATGAGGCATTTGAAAAATGAAAAGAATTAAAAACAACACAATTGGCACTGTGTGCGCAACAGATTCAATCACGGCCCAGCCGATTAATGGCGTTACCGCACCTGAAACACTGCCTATGATGGTGTTGAAGGCATACCGACGTTTTGACCAAATCGTATATAAAACCACATAAGTGAACCATCCCACAAACGCATAAATGGTAGCTTCTAACGTGGTAAACAGCAACAGAATAAATCCTAAAATCGAAAGAATAATTCCGATCGTTAAAACAGCTTTAAGTGAGAAATTCCCTGTAACAGTTGGACGGTTTTTCGTACGATCCATGACCGTATCAATATCAACGTCGTACCAATTATTTATAACTAGTGCACCACCCATAACCAGCGTACTCCCAATCATCGTAAGGAAAAACAACCCCAGGTGGTCACTGAAAGAAGCACCGGTAAAATAGAGCGCTAACCAAAATGCTGTAAAAACTGGCAAAACATTTGCAACCAAAACTGGTCCTTTTAGTAAGGCTTTTATGTCCGCAAAGATACTTAATGATTTTTGTGTGTCTGATAATGTCGTTCCCCGAGCCTTCTGTAGAGAAGGTACTGCCTCTTGTCTCATATTAACCCTCCCCTTAGAAAAGTGGTTCAATTGTTATCTTACTGTAATATTGAAGAAATGTACAATAATTCTTTTTTCTAATTAAAGGAAGTGTGAAGAAGAGACATTTTCTACCATGATGAACGTTTTTCAGCCAATCTCTCTAATTCTTCTTTCAGGACTTGAGCATGGTTATAAACTAGATTCTTTGCTCCATATAAGAGCGTTAAGGTATCTTCCCTCGCCCATTGGTTTAATTCTATTAGATATGCATACTTTTCTTCATTTGTTCTTAGTTCATTTAAATATCTTTCTTTGAACTCCTCGTATCGTTCTGGCTGATGGTCAAACCATTTCCGAAGCTCGGTACTTGGTGCTACTTCTTTTGCCCATAACCTGATGTTCGCTTTTTCTTTAGACATCCCTCTCGGCCAAAGTCGGTCCACTAGGACTCGATATCCATCTGAAGAATCAACCTCATCATAAATCCTTTTCAGCACAATCTTGCTCATGACGTCACCTTGCTTCCTATTCATATTGCGAAGGGTCAACAAGTAGGCTATAGGCTAAATAGATGACCATACATATTGCCATCGTAATAAACCCCCACCCTAGGATGATTTGATCAATAACAAGATAATTATTACATAATTGCGCGTTTGATTGAATATATAACCAACCAAATCCGATAAACATAACCGCAAAAAGTGTAATAAGATTGTTTTTCCCAACCTTGTTAAGCTTTTTCCAACTATCACGTAAAGGTACCCCTGCTAAAAATGGTAAACTAATAAATTTAAAGACCTCTACACTTTGGACCGTTAAGGCTTCGTCCATGGTACGAGGCAACATCCAATAAACCATAATAATCGTAAATAAAAGAATTCCAGGAAGCCCATTTTGATTGTATTTTTCAAAGAACTGCGGGAAACGGTCTAGAAAGAATCGTCCCATGAAAAAACCTGCAATGATGAGCATCGGCATTTGCATATGCATGTGAATAATCATTACCGATTCCATCAATGTAGCGACAGGAGGAATCGTCAACGCAATCAATAACAAGAGACCCGCGATAAATTGACTCATGAATTACTCCCCCTTGTTTGCTTCAATTAGGTTGGTTACTTTACTCGCCGCTTCATCAATTTCACTAAAGTCCATCACATCCACCAAAGTCCCTTTTCCGTCTACTAAGTAAAAGGCTGCATTATGCGCAAAATTGCCATTTCCATCTGGAATAACAATCACACCGAATTTCTCCAACAATGAATCTAGTTCATTTTGATTCGGAATTCTTGCCATCCGCCATGTTTCCCCATCACTTTTAAACATATCTTTATATTTATCTAACATCTCAGGATCATCTCGCGTCGGATCAAAGCTTATACTTAAAAAGACAATCTCTTTGCCCTTGTATTCGCTAGGTACTTTTTCATATACTCGAGCCATATTTTGTTCTAATTGAATACATACAGTCGTGCAGCCTGTGTAGATAAAAGTAATAAAAACATATTTATCCTCAAACTCTGAGATCGAATACGTCCGTCCTTCACTATCCTCAAGAGTGACCTCAGGGAACTTAGGCTTTTCTTCGATTAGTTTCGTAACTCTTGCAGACTCTGCGGTATATGCAGTAAAGCCATCTGTTCCTACAAAGAACAAACTAAAACCAAAGACTAGAACAACCAAACACGAGTATAAAGTTTGCTTGTTTTTGATCACAGTGATCACTTCCTTTTATTTGAAGGCTGTTTTCGTAAAGATTTGGGCTAAAAACCAAATGTGATTGTAGTGTTATTAGGGTCTCAAGTCCAGTTGCGTGCTCTTTTCTCAATAGTGAATTTTTGTGTTTGATTTTTTTAAAGAATGAAAGTTTGTGAAAAGTTTCTATTTGAAAGAGATAGCCCCAAGTACGAGCTATCTCTTTTTTAAACGTATGAATTACCAAGTTTTAAATGGTGGTGACCCTGGAGGTGCATTGACAATCATGTCAACAATCGGAATCACATAGGCCATGGAAATGACGAGTAACATTAGGACAACCCAAACGCCCCAACGCTCTGTCCAGTAAGGAGTTTTTGCAGCTCCTGGTTCTTCCTCTGCAATTGGAAATTCTGTTTCTCCTTTTGGAGCAAAGAACATCATATTAAATACAGCGTATACTTGCAGAATGACCGCAATTAGCAATAATGTTGCGCCAATTCCTACTGCTGCCATAAGAGGATTCCAGCCTAATTGTTCTGCGAAGTCTCCATATGTGGTAAAAGAAGTTCTACGTGGTGAACCGAATAGTCCGGCAATATGCATCGAAATCGCCATTATGACCATACCTGCAGTCCAAATGATTGCTTGAATCACACCTACTTTGTTCATATTTGGAGTTAATACACGTTTTGATAGATATGGAATCAACCAGTAACTAATTCCAAAGAACGTCATGACAACTGACATCCCTAATGTTAAGTGGAAGTGTCCAACGATCCACATTGTATTATGAACGACTTGGTCTAATTGGTTTGTACTTTGAACAATCCCACCAGCTCCCGCAGGAATAAACGCAACCATTGCGATGAATGGAGATAAGAAGCGAACATCTCCCCAAGGCATTTTCTTAAACCAACCAATTAACCCTGTGCCACCTTTTTGTCTTGCTGTACGCTCAAATACTCTGAACAACGCGTAAGCGGTCATTAAAGATGGGAACCCAATTGCTAAACTCATAAATACGTGCATGTACTTGATTCCTTCTGAAATCGCAGGATCTACGATTTGGTGATGGAATCCACCGGTAATGTTCATGATGACTAAAGGAATAACAACCATACGTGTTAATAGGTCACTCCAACGATGTCCCCCAATGATTTTAGGGATTACGACATACCATGCTGACACAGCTGTTAAATACCAAATGTTAACCGCAGTATGTCCAAACGCCCAGAATAAGGTACGAGAAAGCATGACGTTGATTCCATCCGTCCAGCCAAGTACCCAAGGAATAATTAAAAATAGAACTTCAACTGCTACAAATGCCGTTGCACCCACTAAAAGGATAAAAACACCTGTCGCAAAGAAAGCCATGATTGGAAGATGTTGTCCCTTATGATTCTTTCTCCAATTAGCGACCTGAATAAATGCACCAACTGACAGCGCCCATACACCCAATACAATCAGAACTAAACCAAAATAGAACATTGGGTGTGCAGCCATTGGCGGATAGAACGTGTACATAACGGACGCTTCATTCATTAAGACTGGTATAACGACTAATACAAATCCGACAATTTTCGTCCAAAAGCCAACCCATGCAATTTTCCTTACTTTCGGCAGTAATCCTCCTAATGTATGGGAAAGACCAGCATAGAAATATCCAATGGTAAAGAAAGCTGAGAACACGACGACTAATAATAAACCATGTGCAGTTAAAACTTGATAATAGTTCGCCCATGCAGGAAGTGTTAAAACACCTGCACGATTTAATCCTTGTACTAACCCAAGAAGACCACCTAATAAGACTGCGATAAAGGCAACAGCTAAATATGATTTCGAGATTCTAGCGTCTTCTAGGTTCACGCCTAATGCTTGGTTTGTTTTTTGTTTTATGGATGTTGATTTTAATGCAGTTTGCACTTTCTTTCCCCCCTTTATTTAACCGTGATTGTTGTACTCATTGCTTGGTGTCCTGCACCACAATATTCATTACATAACACTAAATACTTTCCTGGCTTATCAAATTTCTGCGAAATCTTTTGAATATGCCCTGGCATAACCATTGCATTTATGTTGGTATTCGCTACTTGGAAGCCGTGGGTGACGTCTTTTGAAGTTAAGGTAAAATGTACCGTTGACCCAGCAGGAACTTCAATATCCATTGGAGTAAAGCTAAAGATTTGAAGGGTCATCACCACTTCATATTCATTTTCACCAATTTGTTTAATGCCTGGTTGGTCAAACGGTGCCGTCTGATCGACCTTTTGTGGGTCAATGGTTTCCTTATGACTCGGTGGTCCCATCTCTAAAGCAACTGCTTGATAGCCTGTAAAAATCATAAAAATCATAATCATACCGAAGCTTAAAAACAACCATATCTTTTCATCTAAATGCATCGTATTTCCCTCCTCCTTCTAGACCCTTGCCATGTATAATCCATAAAGAATAAAATAGGTAGCTAAGATAACTAAGCCTACAATTCCAACTGAAATCCAAGTTCCTACCTTTGATGTTTCTTGAACATGAACTGTTTCATTTTGTACTTCCTCTTGCGCCTTCACATTCGTAGCTTTCATTGAATTTCCCCCCCTTGATTTCTTACTTACATCATAATTGCGAATGAGAATCACCGTAGTGAGTTATATCACTGAGGGGATAAAAGTGGACACAATTTTTTCAGCAATACCCACCCCTATAGAGAACCCACTATCTATCTGGACTTCCCCATTTATTCCTAACCTAACTAAGGTAAATTTTTAATTTAGAGAAATTTCTAAATTGGGTATGTTTTATATCACTTCATTCCCTTTCTTACTGTTTTAAGATGGGTTTGGGGTTTTATGGGAAGACTGGGAGTTTTTTTAAATTTAATCGGGGGTGTACATATGTACCAAATAATTGCCTTGTATTTAACTATCTTTTTTGAGTTTCTTCTTGCACTCGCCTTCGCCTTTGTATATGGTGAATCGAAGCGCACATCTAAGTACGGTCCTATCCAAGAAAAGGGCTATACCATACGAAAATATTATTTTATTGGACTAGTAGCGGTAATGGGGATTGCTACCTATCTAACATTAGACGATCTGCCATACCATAACGCCCATGCGAAAGAGTCGATAACACATGAAACCAAGGTTGTGAAAGTGGTTGGTCTTCAGTATTACTGGGAAATGAGCGAGGAAAGCTTTACTGTAGGAGACTATGTGGAATTTAAGGTAACCGCTAAAGACGTAACCCACGGGTTTGGCCTTTATAACGAGAATCTTGAATTGGTAGCGCAAACTCAAGCGATGCCCGAATATGAGAATTCCGTTTATTATACGTTTGAGAATCCAGGAACGTATAAAATCCTTTGTCTCGAGTACTGCTCTGTTGGCCACCATGTCATGACGAAAGAAATTGTCGTTAAACCTAAAGGAGGACAAGCAAATGGAATCTAGCATTCATCCTTTAGCGAAGAAAACGGTCATCTATTATTTAATGACAACAAGCACAATGTTAATCCTTATGATGATATTCGGAGTAATCATGCTGCTAAATCAAGGTGAGTTAATCCATATCACCCCGATTTGGTTTTATAAAATTATGACTGCTCATGGGATTGGAATGGTAGGGATCGCAGCTTTAGGAGGAACCGCCATCATGTGGTATTTCCTATCTAAATACATAAAACTAAATCCAACCATTTTTTCGATGAATTTTACCCTTTCTTTAGTTGGCGTTGTGTTCATATTGATAGCGATTTTTGGATTTGATTTTTCTGATGCTTGGACTTTTTTATATCCATTGCCAGCTCAATCTGCACAATTTTATGGGATTGTCGGTCCATTATTGTTTCTATTCGGTGTGTTGATTCTAGGAATCGGATATTTAATCATGTATATGTATTTAGCAAAACGATTAATAAAAGAGTACGGCGGCCTTGGAAAATCTCTTGGCTGGGATTATATTTTCAGAGGAAAGAAGGGATATGGACCACCGGCTGCGGTCGTTGCCACAACAATGGTGATTATCACGAATTCAACAGCCATAATCGCTGGAGCAATTGTCATCATTGGATCAATTATCAACCTTTTAAATCCTGCAATACGGATGGATCCGATGCTTGCTAAGCATTTGACTTATGCATTTGGACATATCTTTTGCAATGCCACCATTTATATGGCTGTTATCGCTGTTTATGAAGTTCTAGCGAAATATACAAAGCGTCCATGGAAATCAAATAAAGCCTTCTTAATTGCTTGGAACGCTTCCACTTTGTTTACGCTAATGATCTATACACACCACTTATTAATGGATTTTGCGGTTCCAACATGGATGCTGATTATCGGCCAGGTCTTTTCTTATGCCAATGGACTACCAGTCATGGTGGTAACAGCTTATGGGGCTCTGATGATAGTTTATCGTTCTGGCATCAAATGGGACGTTGCCTCAAGTCTCTTGTTCTTAGCTATGTTTGGCTGGGTCGCAGGAGCCATACCAGCGATTATTGATGCCACGATTGTCGTCAATCATGTGATGCATAATACGAAATGGGTGCCAGGTCACTTCCATACATATATGGGGATGGGAGTTATTGCAATGATCCTTGGTTTCATGTATTACTTCAATAAAACAGAAGGCTCCATCAAACATAATCGTTTTGATACGTTTAGTATCTCGTTATATTTCACTTTTTTCATAGGGATTGTTGGTTCCTTCCTTTACGCTGGAAGCATTAGCACACCAAGAAGATGGGCCGAGCATATGCCAGATTGGGTACTATCCGATCAAGTCGGTGCTATCAGTGGAATCTTCGTTGTCCTTGCTACTACTTTAATCACAGTGAGGTTCTTTACCGGATTAAAGAGCTTGGAGAAACCAACCTAATTCTATCTATTGTTTTCGTTAGTCACTGAAACCAGATTCGCTATTGGCCAAGCTAGCTCACAATCAAAAAACAGTAAAATTTTAGTTGGGAGTCGTCGCGTAAACTGAAGTGTAAAAATTGGTAGCTTGTTAGAAAGGAATCCCTGAACAGTTCAATGCCTTTTTACAACAAGCTCTCTATCTAGTGGTACTTCACAGAGTAAATCGAAAAGATAAGCTTTTCAAAACACTTTCGGATAACTTTTAAAAAAACAGAATACATTAGAGACACAATTCACATTTGGATTTGTGTCTTTTTTTTGTGGTTAGAACTACTATATTTGTACATGCTACAGAAATTATTTGATGCATAATAAAATTGATACCACAGTTGTTGCATATTGTTCGCTCCATTTTGAGTGTCCTTTTTCTATTAAAAGGGAGCCGGAGAATTTATGTTAAGATAAATTTATACTATGTGAAATGATATTTATATACGAACGAAGCTAAAAAGTGTACTATTTATCTTTTTGGGAAGGAGAAATGGAATGAGTAATGATAATAGTTCATTTCGAGACATGAATATAAAAGGAAAGATACTTGCGGTTACTAGCATCATATCCCTTACTGTCTTCTCTATTTCATTTGTTTTAGGAATTGTTTATTTTGGATTTGCAGGTATTTTCAGCTTACTAGGAGTAAACTATGATTCTTTTTATTCTCTATTAATATTTGTCGCTAGTTATTATCTTATCGGGATTGTCACTGATATATTTTCTAAGGCGATTGTCACAACAACTTCTCAGTTTATCTCGGGGAAATGGAACTTATTTTTCACAAGAATGATGATTGATTGTACAGTTACTTGGTTGTTAATCTTTACAATTGATGAATGTATGCATAGCATTACGATTCCGTTTTCAATAGAAATCTTACTTGCCTTATTATTATTTATCATTGAAGTAGCTTTAGAAGATAAAAAAGGAAAGAGTAGTTAACTTATTAACTAACAGGAATCGTTGAGTAGTAGAATTAGAATTAGAGAGTAGAACATCATGGGGGGCAGTTATCATTCTAACAATTTTAAGTAACGTAGCTTTCGCAATCGTTACAGTATTTACACTAACCTACTTAAAAATTAATCCTATGTTTGGGGTTGTTCTTTTGATTAGTTTATGGGTGATATATGACTACATAAGAAACTTAGAAAAGAAAGCTGAAGTTGGTAAAACAAAGAAAAAAATAGGCGTTATTTGTTATATGGTGACTGGAATTATAGGTTTATTTTTATTCGTTTTCTAATAAGCTCTTATTGTTGTCATAAGGTGTTTAACTCAATTAGGCTAGGAAATACTTCAAAGCAGCAGCGTTAATTATTGTTTTTAATGGAGGACAAAAGAATGATAGATAAAGCAGAGATCCTAACTCAACCATTTTCAGGAGAATACCATGAAAAGGTTTATGATATTTCAAATCCATGGAACTCTCAAGATTGGACTTGGATAAAATTCACTAATAATGATTTAAGTGAATGGTGTGGGAATTTCCGAGGCTTTCCACGAAAAGTTGCAGTATCAAAAATGCAAACCTGTGTGCTTGTCCTTACTTCAGATTATTTATTTAGATTGAGTACTCTCAATGGAGAATTAATTGAATATGAGTCTCAGCCTCAATATCAAAATTTAACGGTAAGCCCTTCAGGAGATTTCATACTAGCTGATTATTATGATTTTGAAATTATAAAATCAACTTTATCTGAAAAGACATATATGGATAGTCCAATAAAAATGGATATGATTAAATTTCATAAGTGGTCTAACAATAAGCTATCCATTACCTGTGATGAGTTTTTGAGCTGGAGCCATATGGAGTTAGAGCTTGATGGCGATACATTTGAACTAAGTGTTAAAGACTAAAGACCCTCATAAATTAATAGGTGCTTTTGTTTGTAAAAAACGCTTTGATTTTTTAATCTCAAAGCGTCTTTCTATGCTATTTATTACCTTGTTTAATATCTTTTGTGAATACCTAAATAAATGTCCAAGTAAGAGACTTCCTAGCTTAAGTAAACATACAAATAATAGTATCTCACATGATATTCCCCCCTTATTACTGTGTGAAGGCTCAGAATCCTATTTCTTTTCTAGGTGCTTGAAAGTGTTTCCTAGTTGTTACGTACAAGTGATGCATCAGTCCAGCAAATACGGTTATCCAGGCTGCTAATGCGATATAAACCATAAAGCTAGGAATGACGGTTAAGAATGGAACTTCTAACGCTTTTGATAATTGAAATGTACTAGTTGTATACATGGCAAGCGGGAACACCATCCCCCACAATTGTGGTTCATAAGATAACGGATAGCGATGATAAAGATGGCGCCAAATCATCAAAATAAACAATAATGGAATCCACCATGTACCTGTTATCCAGAAAAAAAGGGTAAAGCCTTTTATAAAGGGAGTGATTTCCTTAAGAAGTGGCCAAGAATGCGCATGCAGGATGAGCGTAGATCCTGCGAGTGTTGTGATGGCAACAGCGCCCATATTGATCCAATAAGGTGGAGTTAACGCAGCGTGTTTCAATTCTACAAAGGTAAATCGATAGAATATAAGTGTCATGATGTTCAGATATAACATGCCACCTAGAAAGTACATACATAAAGTAAAAAACAACACGATGTCCTGACCATTATGAATGGATGGAGACAGCAAGGTGCCGAGAATCGAGATAGATTGTGTCGAAACCGCTGCGATTAACCAAGCCCCGTTGATCCCTTCTGCCATGGTCGGCTTTTCTTTTCGAACAGTGACAGCCGTGAAAAATGTATACATAATGACAGTCCATAAACAAATTGCGAGCGCCAATAAATAAGTAGCTATTTTAACCATGTCTGCGACAATGATCAATTGACTTCCAAAAACACACGTACCTGCAACAAGAGTGAAAAAACCAGGACCAAGTGTATGGCTTGTTACATCCTCTACAACCCTCGGAAAATACCTGGTTAGCCGAATTAGCGTAAGAAACCATAAAGTAAGATACGCCACCACATTTACATACAATAAAAGCACGGAAATGAACTCCATCCCAAGCAGATGTGTTCCGATGGATAAAGCCCCAGTCGCCATGACTAACGCAAAATATCCCGGGAAGAGTTTTTCCACTTTCCGCATAATAAGTTCAATCATTCGTTTCCCCTTCCTTACTTTATAAAATTTAAATATTTCGAATAATAAGTCCACTGTACCATATTCACTGAATTAAAGGTGTGGACACTATCACACTGATTTAGAATCATGAGCCTCCTACATGGTATTTATTTTGAACCATTAAAATACCCAGTCCTAAGACTGGGCATATATTTTATCTTGTAAATAGTCCAGATGCTTTGATTTTCCATACCGAATCTTTTTTTATATTATCGCCTGAGGCTCTGAATGGCGATTGGTTCTCTCTCCAATGCCAGCTTCTCTTCCGAAGAGTCTAGTGTAGACTCCAGTTTCGTTTTTTAGTAAATCTCCATGGCTACCGATTTCAACAATTTTTCCGTTTTCCAAAACGATAATTTTATCCGCCGATAAAACCGTAGAAAGACGGTGGGAAACAATGATAATCGTTTGCTTCTTGCCTGTTTTCAAAACAGCTTCATTGATTTTCGTTTCCGTAATCGGATCCAGTGCGGAACTAGCTTCATCTAACACTAAAATTGGCGCATCTTTGAGAATCGCCCGAGCTAAGGATAATCTTTGCTTTTGGCCGCCCGAGAGCAGGCTCCCACGTTCCCCAACTTTCGTATTCAATCCTTCAGGTAAGCTTGCGATCATATCATCCAACCCGCTAGCATGCAAAGCGTTTAATAATTCTTCATCGGTTGCATCAGGCTTTCCGATACGCAGGTTTTCGGCGAGTGAACCACTACGTAATTGGACATCTTGAGTGACGATCGCCATTTGTGAACGAAGCCATGCTGTATCCCATTCTGTGATCGCAATACCATCCACTTCGATTATGCCTTTTTTCGTATCATATAATCTGAACAACAAGTCGACAATGGTCGATTTTCCAGAGCCACTTGGTCCAACCAATGCCACCTTTTCACCCGAACGGATATCGAAAGAAACACCTGACAATACGGTTTCTTCCTTGCCTGGATATGCAAATGTAACATCTTTTAAAGAAATCTGGCCATATGCTCGATCTCCAACCTTTCCTGCTTCTGTTTCCGCATCAGCAGTCGCTTGCGATAGCAGAATATCGGAGCGATCTAGTGCTGGGCCTGTCCTTCTAACAGATAGCCAGTTCCGCAGCAATCTTTGCATTTCATTTGCTGCAATCGTCACTAACCCTCCTGCGGTCAGCATTTGTCCACTGGTCAAACCTTCATTCCAAATTAATAATGTACTAATAAAATAAACCAGTCCTAGAGCAAAACCATTATAGCTCGCAATCACAACAACTGATTGCATTCTTGCTTTTAGTTCTTTTATCGAATGCTGGACAAAAGAGTTCCTAATCCTGATTACGCTCTCTACCTCACTATCAGAAACCCCCATTACACGTGACAAATGAATCCCCGTTACCGATTCTCGTAGTCTCTCAAGATAGCGAGAAGCCTCGGCACGCGCATCTGCGGAAGCAGAACGTGTTCTAGCTCCAACATAATTAGATGCCCAGTAAAAGAGAACCCCTAACACAACACTAGTAATCATTAAATACGGGTGAATCCACAGAAGCACTAAGCTGTATATCAAGACACCTTGAACGCTTGCCATGAAGGTTGACCCTTCCCAAGCAAGAAAATTGTGGAGCGTATCAGGGTCATCTGATACCCTCGCTAACAGCTCCCCTGAGGAATTGTTATGGTAAAAAGAAAACGGCAACACCTGTAAATGGCTAAACAGTCTTAGCTTTTGCCAATTTGTCACCGTCTTTGCAGTTTGGTGACAAAAATACTCATCGATGACCATCATCACTAAATCCAATACTCCTGACAGAATCAATAGCCACATTAATCCCCAAAGCCATTGGTGATTATCACCAGGGATGATCGTGTCTATCAACCAACTCAAGGCGAGTGTGGGAATTAAGGCCGAAAAGACCTGACTAATAGCAATCACAATCGAATCTCCAATGACCCATTTTTTATACGGCTTAAGAAAGTTCAGGACTCTTCTTCCATCACGACTTTTTGGCTGCGAGGAGACAGTTTTTGTACTCATCCGATCATCTCCATTTCCAACTCACTGTATTGTGCTTTATACAGCTGATAGTATTGTCCCCGTAGAGCAAGCAGTTCTTCATGAGTGCCTTGTTCTGCCACCATCCCCTGATCCAAGAGGATAATTTTATCTGCGTTTCGTACGGTCACAAGCCTATGGGCAATCGTAATCGTCGTTCGTCCAGGAATCAATTGTTCAAGTGCTTCCTGAACTTTTTCTTCTGTCTCTCCATCCAGAGAAGAAGTCGCTTCATCAAAAATCAATACAGGAGGCTGGCGGAGAATTGCTCTAGCAAGCGCAACCCTTTGTCTTTGTCCCCCAGAGAGCTTTAAGCCTCGCTCCCCCACTATGGTTTCGTATTGATCTTCCAATGATTCAATTAACTCTTTTAACCCTGCTGCCTCAACAGCCCGATTCAACTCTTCTTGAGTTGCATTTGTTTTTCCATATAAAAGGTTATTCCGAAGAGTACTATTTAATAAGAAGGTTTCCTGCGAAACCACACCTACTTGTTGACGGAAACTATTCCTGTTATGGTCAAAGAGATTCTTTCCGTCAATGTGAACCGTCCCCTTATCCGGTTCATACAAGCCTAGTAGAATTTGAATCAAAGTACTTTTTCCCCCACCACTGGTACCAACAATTCCAATATGTGCCCCTTGCTCCAATGATACCGACACGCCTTTTAGAATTTTTTTATCGCTAGAAGGGTAAGTAAACCAGATATTTTCTAAATCAATTTTCCCTTTTACCTCCCCAAACGATGGCAGATTTGCTTGATGCTCTTCAGGCAAATCAAAATATTCATAGATTCGTTGTAAGGCAGGAATCGCCTGTTGAATCGTCAACGCATTTTCAGCTAAGGAGCGCACCGGTAAAAACATAATTGGGATATAACTTAGGCAGGCAACTAAAGTACCCACTGAGATCTTCCCGTCCCAAATTGCAAACCCTCCGAATAGCATCACAACTCCAGGTGTCGCAATATTAAACAAGTTCCCGAGGCGCCAATTGACCTTCCCAATCAAAGCAGCCCGAATAGAATAAGTTTTCCAATCGGTGAGTTTTTTTCGTTGTGTTCCGACTTCCTGCTCTTGGGTTTGAAACGTTCGAACGAGCCGGACGCTCTCAATGCTTTCTTGCAAATGATGATACATATCAGAGCTCATCTCTCTTTGAACGGCACTCATTTTTCTCATCGTCTTTCCGAGCTTAAATGAAGGAAAAATATAAATAGCAAAAACTACAAACATAATGATTGCTGCCGGCCAGTACAAAACAAAGACGGCAGAGAATGCCGCAATCGCACTGATGACCTGCTGTAAAATCCGTGGAACGACCGTGTTATTTAGATTTTGAATCGATTCCACATCATGTGTGAGCCGGTATAACATATCCCCTCTTGGTGTTGTACTAAAAAAAGACATCGGCGTTCGATGCAGTTTTTTAAAGGCCCTTATTTGCATGTCGGTAATCACATCCAAGCCAATTTTCACCTGCACAAACTCCTGCAGCGTCTCAAATAATGACTTCCCTAAAAAAGCAATTAAAACACCGCCAACAATCCAGAGTAAGAAGGACATCTCCGCACCCTCAATTACTTCATCCACTAATTTTCCTGCTAATAATGGAGGCAAAATGGTAAAAGCCCCGCCCACTAACGAAAAACCAATCGCAAGCAACAGCTTCCTCCCATAAGGTTTAAAATGCTCCCATGTCGTATGTAATAAATTCATTCTCTTTCCTCCTCGCAAGATTTTATTGTATTACAAAAAGTATAAATATTCACTATAAAATTTGGGGAATATAATTTTTCTTCCATGAAACTGCCTTTAAAACGCAAAAAAAGAACAACCATTAAATGGCTGTTCTTCATTTTGCCTGGCAACGTCCTACTCTCACAGGGGGAAACCCCCAACTACCATCGGCGCTGAGAAGCTTAACTTCCGTGTTCGGCATGGGAACGGGTGTGACCTTCTCGCTATCGCCACCAGAC
>Ga0180215_1000520_pt1 | contig 48491 bp, 41 predicted proteins | sample eDN3rd37CBELigBY_FD_128871 | JGI IMG/M metagenome (GOLD analysis project Ga0180215, IMG submission 128871) | Enriched backyard soil microbial communities from Emeryville, California, USA - eDNA 3rd pass 37_C BE-Lig BY (version 2) (version 2) | ecosystem: Environmental > Terrestrial > Soil >... | reverse complement strand
CAAAGCCACCCCGAAGGGTGCTTCGCATGACTTCAAGGATCAAGTGACCGTAAGCAGTCCGTTAGGAAACCGGTTCGTTCTCCTTCTCGGGCTCTTGCAGGTGCGGGTAGACGTACACAAAACGCCCGTACTTGTATTCACCGCAAGTGAAAGTGTTTTCGGCAGCTGGATTTTCTGCATCCACGCAAGTCGGCACGGTTTCAACAACCGCATCATAGTCGAGGTCGATGAAGAACGCAAGCGAGTATCGGGATTCTCCGGTCGTGTTGATGACCCGATGCACGGTCGAGGAGTATCGACCATTGGACATAGCCTGTACCAGATCACCGATGTTGATGGTGAAGGCGCCTTCAACCGGCGGTGAATCGATCCATTCGCCATCTTTGTTACGAACCTGTAGACCGCCACCGCTGTCCTGAGTTAGGATCGTCAAGAATCCGTAGTCGGTATGCGCTCCAATACCGATTTCGTTTGGGGCAGCATTAACCTGCGACGGGTAGTGAAGCATACGCTGAATCGTGATTGGCTTGCGCTGCAACTTCTCGAAGTAGTCCGCCGGAAGGTCGAGGCTGATAGCGAAGGCGCTGACCAGCTTGCGCGCTAAGGCCACCATCGCATCGTGGTACTCCTCGGCGACGTCCTTGAATTCGGGCAGTTCCTCAGGCATCAGGTTGGGTCCAAAGAACGGAGACACTTCCTCCTCGTGGACGCCGTAGTCGAAGGCTTCCTTGAGGTCACGGGTGTTTTCCGGATCAGCGTTCTCGCCATATGGAGGGATGTAGCCGCGAAGCGTCTGACCGGAGTTGGCGATATGCAGACGCCCCTTGGCCTCTTTCGGCAGCTCGAAGAAGTGCTGCATGGCCTGGTACATGCGATCGACCAAGTCCTGAGGGACTCCATGGTTCTTAATGGAGAAGAAGCCCACTTCCTCGCAGGCCTTACCAATCTCCCGAGCGACGCTTTCTGGGTCACTCCCGTCAATCAGAGCTGCGATGTCAATCATCGGAATCTCACTGAAGGCTGTCTGCTTGCTGGCAAAACTTCCCTCGGGCGCTTTGATGATACCGGGTTCCCCTTTGACGGAATATTCGTTTAATTCTCCTTGGACATTCACTTTTACTTCTTTTGAATCAGACATTTCAAATGGTTTATTCATCTTTATCCTCCTCATCACTCTTAATTAAAGTAGAATCTCTACAAACAAATTGGAATAACTAAGTAAAAAAAATATTAACGCAATATTTTGAATCGTTTATATATTGGATATTACCATAATTATGAAACAATGTAAATCATTTTTTATAAAAGGGAATATTTATTTTCATTTATTTTTCAAAATAGATTATAGGAACTTCATTTATTTAAACTATTGATGGGACAAATGCAGTCTGGAATTTGTATAGACTCCCCTTTTCTAATTAACCTTTTTGCGTGATTCAAGATCTCTTGTCTTTAAGTTTCCTGATTTGTTTAAGGCACTAGTTTCTGCTAAACTCATATTCTTCGTTTCCGGAGCCATTAAAACAGAAACTAAAAAGCCAACGAAGAACAGCGCTCCACAAGTATACATCGTCGCTGCCACACCATAATTTGCTAAAAAGGCCGGAAATAAAAACGTTCCAATTGCTGAAGCAATCCGGCTTACTCCTGTGCCAAATCCCACTGCCGTTCCCCGAATATGGGTTGGGAAAAGTTCGGTCGGGTAGACCCATTGATGAATTCCCATCCCCGTATTAAACGTCCCATAGATGATAAAGAGAACCAGGATAAATACAAATGATAAATTAGCCCCGGAAGTTGCTCCTAAAACGAATAATGTGATGGATGATACTAAAAATGGCCAAATCAATGTAGGTCTTCTTCCATATTTTTCAATCAAATACATGGCAGGAATCAAGCCGGCAAGATAAACGATATTGATAATCGCAGATCCCAAGTATTCACTTTTACCATCGGCAAAGCCAAATTGGCCAAGAATTACAGGAATATACGTTCCAATTGCAAAGGTCGGAACGACTTGAAGTGACCAGAAAACCGCCACGAAAAGCGTCCATTTCCCATAACCATTTCTAAACATATCAAGAAATGAGGTTTTCTCCTTGGTCTCCGGTTCCTCCGACATCACAACGCCATCCCCGAATATTTTTTGAACAATCGCATTGGCCTCTTTTTCCCTACCTTTGTTCGCTAACCAACGAGGAGATTCCGGCATATTTAATCGAGCAATGAGCAAGAGAAACGAAGGAATCGCACTGCTTAATAGCATCCATCTCCAACTTGTATCTCCAATGGACAGTAAAAAGTAACCAATTAAAAAAGAAATGGCGTAACCGGTATACCAAAGCGCACTAAGTCCTCCAATTAAAGCACCACGATTCTTTTGCGGTGAAAATTCTGCCATCAAGGTTCCTGCAATCGGGTAATCCGCCCCCACCGCAACACCTAAAATAAATCGTAAAATGATCAAATAAATGGGATCATTAACATAAAATTGAAGAACAGAAGCAATAGTGATAACAAGCATATCAAGGAGAAATATCGTCTTTCGACCGATGAGATCTGTAAGGTAGCCTCCTATTATCCCTCCAAACAACATCCCCACAAGCGTTGCCGTTCCAAGGAGGCCCATAACTGTCAAAGACATATCGAGTTGAGTCTGCATAACAGAAAGTGCTACCGCGATAATCCCAAGAATATACCCATCCAGGAACGTACTCCCACTGGTATAGGTAAACATTTTAAAATGAAATCCACTTAAAGGCATTTCCTCCATCGTGCGTACTTTATTCATAAGTTCCTCTCCTTCCTTGTTTTCAAATCCTTTTAAATGCACAATTTTATACAAAACGATATGGCATTCCACGCCACCACCTATGATGAAATAATTTCAAAGAACCCTCCAGCTAATAAGGTAGTGTGAGTAGAATAGTACTAAACTGTTCTTGACAGAAAAATGTATTTTTCACGCTCAGCTTGTCCAAACTAAATGCCCATTGCGACGCTCGGCCCCTTTTTTTACGGACTGAGGCTCTACGCCGAATGGTGGGTCAAGGTAGAGTATTATCATAAAATGGAAGGAACTTCTTTTTTCACTTTAATCAAATCTAAAACTGAGGGGAAGAATACCGTACCCGTCAGATAGTCAATCCCACAATCATACACCAGACGAGCTGCCTGCACGCATGATTCTTCTATTGAGGTGATGACCTCTAAAAGATTGTTTTTCTTGAACTTTTATTTTTAATTCGTCTGAAGCGTCCCGGCTCCTCCTCCCTCCTTGACCGCTTAACCGGAATCGTTGTTCGACGCCACCTTCACTTTTTGAACCAGGTTGCTTCAGGGCAGACGCTCACGAACCTCGGTACCATGCAAAGCCACCCCGAAGAGTGCTTCGCATGGCCTCAAGGATCAAGTGACCTTAAGCAGTCCGTTAAGAAACCGGTGCATTTTCCTCCTCGCGCTCTTGCAGGTACGGGTAAACGTACATAATACGCACGTACTTGTATTCACCCCAAGTGAAAGTGTTCTCGGCGGCTGGATTTTCCACATCCACGCAAGTCGGCAAGGTTTCAACAGCCGCGTCATAGTCGAGGTCGATGAAGAACGGAATTGAGTATTGAGCGACTCCACTCGTGTTGGCGACCCGGTGCAAGGTCGAAGAAGTTCTCCGTAGCCTGATACATTCGATTGATTAAGTCCTGAGGGATGCCATGAATCTTGATGGATAATGTAGTAAAACTAAAGCGAAATCCACCCCAACTTTAGTCGCGTATCGGGTCAGTTCGATTGTATCCTTTGTTCGATGACACGATGTACCTGCCATAATTGGCACTCTACCTTGGGACTTATCACAAACAAATTTCATGACACTTTTCCGTTCACTCATATTCATTCATGAATACGAACCAGCACTCCCTGAAACTAAAACGCCATGTACCTCATATAATATCTGAATATTCAGATATTTATAATAACATTATAGTCAATGCTATTATCACCTTTAACAGGTGTTGGTAAAGCTGGGATCATTTGAAATTTGTTCATGTGTATCCTCCTCAAAACTCTTAATTAAAGTAGAATCTCTACAAACAAATTTGAATAACTGAATAAAAAGTAATTTTCTCCTTTCTAAAAAATAATTGCAAAATATTTTGAATCTTTTATGAGTTTTATATTATCAAATAAATGAACTGTTGTAAATTATATTTTTAAAAAAGGAATAAAAATTCCCTTTTTCGGAGTTCTCAGTGTATGTGACAGTGAATCTTGATAAAAACAAATTGATACCGCAACAAAGTTCAAATTCCTTGGCTTTTGCATACTCATCACGCCCCACAGTGACAAGATGCCGTCCACTCTCATCCACAAAGAAGAAATATTTAAATCCAAATTAAAGGTGCTAACGAAACGAAAACATCCGGAACGTTTGCAGAAATCATGATGATGTAATCGCGAAAAGGTACCAAACATTAAAATTTTCATTTTAGTTTAGATGGACTTAGAAATAACTATAAGTTCTAATGTTGTATGACTTTGACGTAATTAAAAAGGCAGTAACAGAAACATAGTTTTTCCTATATTCTTGCCTTCCGTTCCTTGGCTTTTGAATAATGTCTTATAAAGAGTCAATAACGCAAGCGTACAGCATTTCCTGAAATATGGACTAAACACAAAAATATCGGGAATTATTTCCGTTATGAGAAGAAAAGGAGTTATGTACTATAGCAAAGTGTGGGAGAACTGTAACTAGATTTAAGGATGAAGAGATCTTTGAAAAGGTTACTAAAAATACAAAAGAGGAATTCGAATATTATTTTGTGAAATCTAGAAGCAATTGCTAGACATACTCACGTACGGTTTGATGAGGAGGTGCTGAAGGTAAAAGAGATAGCTAAAGCTATCTAGTAGAAATATTAAAACCCCCACCGCGGTTTGGTAGGAGTTCAGCCATTCTGTATGTATTTAATTTGTACATTATCTTTCGAAAGAAGTGTGCCTTTAAATCGACCAAATAGATAACAACCGGTGATCACAACGACGCTGCCGACAAAATGTGTCCATGTCATCCGTTCACCTAACACTAAAAAGGAAAGAATCGCTGTAAAAATCGGGTTGAAGTTTAAGAACATACCGGATGTCGTGCCGCCCAATTTTTGTACACCGATATTCCAGAACACCATTGAAACAACAGTGGACAGAACGCCCATATAGAGAATAGACCAAATAAATGATGGGTTTATATTTGTCACTGCAAACGAAGAAAGATTAAATGGCAGCAAGATAAGGATTCCGAATATAGCGGAGTAAAGTGTCGACAACATCGGTGACGTGTCTCTCATCGCCCATTTTCCAAACACCGAATATAGTCCCCAGAAGGCAACAGCCGCGAGCATCAAAAAATTACCTACATTGAAATCAAGTGTAAGCAACCGTTCGACTTCTCCTCTTGATAGTACAATAACAACACCGAAAAAGGAGAGAACCATTGCGGTCACTTGCAAAGGGCGGATTTTTTCACCAATCAATAAAAAGGAAAAAATCGCAATGGACACCGGGTTTAATGCAGAAAGCAGCCCAGCATTCATTGCATCGGTCTTTTCTAAAGCGAGAAAAAGACACACATGATGAAGAACTACCCCGGCTAAACCCATCAGCACCAAAGGGATAATCGACCGTTTTGACGGTAAAATTCTTTTTTCCTGAATCCATACGATTGGAAGTAAACATACTACTGCAATCATCCAGCGTAAGTTCGTCAAGGTCATGGATGAAGCGTGGTCGACAAGAAACTTTCCAACGACATAGTCCCCACTCCATAACAAGCTTGTCAAAAGCAGCAAAGATGAGTATAGATATCGCATGAGGGCATTCACTCCTTGAAAAAAAGTTAAGTATTATATGCCTCTAGCCTTTGGCAATATCCTTCCTCATACAAATTTCCCAGCTATAGTATAAAGAATTCTCCCTGCACCGCATTCGGATATTTAATTTCTGAACCGGTGTTGAATATGACAACGATTTCGTCCTCCTTTATCCAGCCGTTTAGGTATAGGCAATGCTCCTTTTCTAAAGTATTAGTTTAAGAATTAACTATACTTTATCATAATTAAGAATTATTTTAAAACTTTTTTATAAAAAGGGAATAAAAACGTTCTTATTATTGTATTGTTTGCTTTCATATATAGTACTGACTAAACAGATTGTTAAGCCTAAGTTAACCGATATCTCGTTAAAAATAAGAGCCTTTGAATAAACTACGAAACAGACCTATTTTTCCCCCGTGTGATAACCGTTTATTAAGAAGCGTGTTTTCCATGTTAGATCTCAAATCTTTCGTGCTGCTACTTATATACTGAGTGGTATAGAAATGATTCATATGCTAAAAAAAAGCAAGTTCAGCCGAGGCTGAAGTCTGTCCAAAAACAAAAAAGGTCATTGATACACTGTTTGTCACCGCATCATAACCTGCAAGTCAATAGAAAATGTATATCCCACTTTGTTTATGAGTTAGTTTGGATAAGAACCCTTTTAAATAGATATGAGGTAAAAAAATTATTTTTTAGATTTAATAAGAAAAGACTTCATTCTTTTCTATAAGCGTTTTTTCAAGTCTTTTCAACCGTTTAATTGCCTCTTCTGATGACCGTTTACCAATTTCAAGTACCAATGCCTCTATCAACGCAATCACAGGTACTACTGAAAATTGTTCTTTACTTACTTCTACTCTCAGTATTGCCGACGCATATGAAATAATTGGACATGAGATATAGTCTGTTATCAATATAATTTTATTACCTAGTTCATGGACTAGCTTAACTGCTTCGATAATACGATTCGTGTATGGTTCGAATGCAAAAACTACTAAAATTTCATCCTTTTCAAATTGTAAAATCCTGTCATAAACGACTTCCGTATCATTACTCAGTTGTCTTATTTTAGAATAAAATTCTCCAAGCAACGTTTCAAAGTATAATGCAGTTGCTTTGTACGGCCGAGTACCCAAAATATTGATATGACTTGATTTTTCAATGAAATCAATGACTATTTCAAAGTTTTCCATTAAATCAGAGTCTAATGATTTGTTTAATAAATTAACTGATTCGTTCCAAACTTGTACTAAAGTTGGAGCTCTCCCTTCTTCTTTTTGAATGTCTGTCAAAAACTTCTTCTGTGTCCATCCTGAGTTGGAAGAAGTAATCGATTCATCGTAGACCTCTTTTCGTAAGTCATTAAAATTCTCATACCCTAAGGCACTTATAGTACGCATCACAGTTGAAATCCCCACTTCGGCATTATCGGCAAGCTCTTTAACTGTAATCAATCCTATTGACTGATAATTTTTCAAAATATAATCACATAACTGTCTTTGCCTTTTCGGCAGGGAGTCTTTAATCTCAACTATTTTATTAATTGTTTTACTTTGATTATCTATACTCATATAAATCCCCTTTTCGCCTTCAATTTGTAGGTTATCCATCAAAATAATTCCACTTAACGTATATTATATCTCAAATTCTAGAACAGGCTCAATTTAAAAAAGGAGCCTTATGAATGGCTCTCTTTCATATAGTATGCCCAGCATGGGTGTAATCTCTAGGGTGAGAGTTCCGAATCATGAAGGCAGAAGGAACGGTTAGCTTAACGTAAGGATATCCGTGGTGACGCGGAATCTGCGAACGGCAAATTTCCGGTCTGAGGAACACACATTTCATATAAGGCTAGGTATCATTAAATGAGTTTTCTATACAACACAAAGTCCTTTCTGACAAAGGTGATATCAAGTAAATGAAGCAGATAGATGGAAGGAAAGATTCATTCTTACCTGGGGAGATCTGTTGGATACGTGAAGTACCCTTCGCAACCTACTTAGTGATAAGTAGCTGAACCATCAGAAGTCATAGTACGAGTCGGTCTAAAACACTCGGAAGGACCGAACAAATATATAGAAGAAAATCGGAATTCAGCTCTTGGTCAAAATATAAAAAGGGAATTCTTGGTAAAACCTAAAATTCATTTGATTGCCATTCAAAGATTTAGGATCCTCCTGCATTAAGGCAGACCCGACGCCCACTTTCCAATAATCTACAAAAGTTAGCTATTTAAACGGCCTTATTTCTATTCAACAATATTTCGCTAGTTTCCTTTTTTAAGGTATTTTGATAAATCGTGATGAGTTGATCTAATTTCTGACTGTAATAAAGGGTCATATTACTACTTAAACCAGTTTCTACAGCAGTTTGAATCATTTTATTTCTCAATTGCTCAATCCTAAGCTTTAATTCATCTATCTCTATAAATTGCATACAAATCCTCCCAATCCCTTTATCGTTAATATCTTAAGAATCTTATATGCCTTATTATTTTTAAATCTCTTTTATTTTAAGAATTTAATACATTTTATCATATTTTTGAAATATTTAAAATCATTTTTATAAAAAGGGAATGAAGTAATTCGAATTAATATATTAATGGTTCTGGTGAAAAAACTTCAAGACATGGTAATTCTACCAATGCAGCAGGTTCTCTCTTTTTTCTCAGTCAACTTTAAGCAATCATCTCTATCTGTTAGAAGAACGGTTAGGATAAACCTAACAGAGTGTTGTCGGGGTATAAGTGAGTTCAGGTATTCCAAACGTGTTTAGTTTGTACATTCTAAATTGATCCCATTTTCAACAAACTATCTATTACATTTAAGGTTTCATCTATGTTATGCTTCGTCTGGAAGTCCGAAACTCCAATGAACATAAGGCAGTAAATAATAAAGAAGATAATGAAGGCTTAAAGGACTGGAACCCCATTCCTTTTTAAAATTTCGGCATAGCCTAAACAGCATCAGCTAAATCACTATAAGAGTCCTTTATATATCTGGATGTAGTCGCTATACTGCTATGCCTCGCTAACCTTCTAACCTTTTCAATATCGTTATTTGTAGCCTTTAACATCTATTTATAGAAGGTATGCCGGAACATGTGTAGAGCTAGATTTTAGGACATTCCAATGCAAAAAAAGCCCCCTGGAGCTTTCGTTTTTTATGTATCAGCAACCGTGTGTACCGTACTTAGAAGCCTTTTTATCTCTTTGCACTTGGGAAACGTTACTTCTTTGAGCTTGCGATCGATATAACAAGTCTTGTCTGTCGGATTGTATCTAAAGCAGTAAAATGATAACGGAATATCTTTATGTTTGCTTTTAGGACTACTGATTAGAATAGATTGATTGATTGAAATCATACTCGTACATTAGATTTAACTCAATCTTATTTTCTGCGAGCCATTCATTTTTCAGAATAAGTCCTACTTTTTCTTTCGCTGCTTCACCCCTAAAATCTTAATATGTTATCCTCATTTATCTTAATATGGAAACAATTACATGCTACATTGCATTTATGAAAATTTCGTTGATTATTTCACAATAAAAAACGAGGTTTTGCATCGGAATTTTTTGTTATACAGACCGTCCCCATAATTATTATATTTAGAATATAAGGTTCAGCTTAATAAAACCAAATGGCTCAACTCGACGTTCTGCGGGCAAAAAAACGGCTACACTCCATGCGCCTTAAAGTGGCTGTATAGACCTTTAGGAAAGCGGGCTGTCAACACTTCTGTCTTTTTTTCCCTTCCGATTCCTGGCAAACTGTTCTAGATACCCCATCACCGATTCGCAGCCTCTACAACAGTTATCTTTGGATATGCTTCAATCCATAAATACAAAAAAGCCTATCCAAACAGATAGACTTTAAGAAATATATTTAACAAAAGAAATAATCCTCAATTTGATTCTCGATAAATATCATCACACTCTTCACTGACTTTAGCAACTGAACAAAACTGATATAAGAATACTTCAGGTCATAATGTTCTTCATTGGACAGTGTGGAAAATATATCTATTAAAAGACTTAACGCAGCCAAACAGAAATGGACTGTGAGGTAGATTAATAACTAGCCACACAATCCTTTTTGTTAGTTTCTAATAAAGTTACATTTGTTTTACAGCATTGTTTTTTTTCCAATGCTTCTTCATACCTTTAATTAGGTAACCACCTTTAAATTTTCGAGGTTCATAAGAGATGATGAATGCTCTTGGCTCATACTCTTCGATTAAATCCATCACTTCATTTTCCCGGTTTCGCTTTGTTAATATTTCTAATTGAAATCTTTTACTATCACGTCCCATCCCTTCAAAAACGGTAACCCCGAGCCCTCTATTTCTTAATAAAGCAATCAGTTCCTCATTCATTTCCATTAAATTTACAACTAAACAAGTGTACCCAATAGCTAGCTTATTTTCTATCCGTGAACCAATATATAATCCTACTCCAAAACCTACAGCATAAACAATCATTTCAGCAATGCTTTGGTGACCCGAAAAAACTAAGGACAGACCGAATACATAAACAAGTGCCTCCAGTATTCCAAATGTTGAAGCGGCTACACTCATATTCTTCACCAAAAAAATCGTCCGAAGTGTCAATATAGGGACATACAACAATTGAAGAGCAAAAATTAACAAAATATTTATCACCATAAATAACTCCTCTCATCTGATTAATCTTATATGTAAAGTGTTATTTCAAATTCAGTTTATCATGCAAAGAAGGAAGATACATTACCTAATTTGTTTAAATACTACCAAAAGTATTGATGAATGGTGTAAGAGTTTTAAAGAAGGTAAACGTGTCCTTAACAATTGATAACTTGTAATCCTGGAGTTCTTTAAATGTACTGTCTTCATTTGGTTCAATTAATAATTTATGGAGATATTTTGGTAAGAAGGAATCTAGAGTGTATCCTAACTTGGTTAACAGGGGTTTAAAGACAGACAGAAAAATGAAGTCCCGGTAACCGACATTACATACCTTTCCAGAACAAACTTTACTATTTATCAGTCATTCAAGATTTGTATAATAACGAGATCATTTCTTGGAAAATCTCAGACAGAAACAACTTGAAATTAGTTTTAGATACGATTGAGGAACTTAATACAAAAAGAAACGTGCACGGAATAATCCTCCATTCAGATCGAGGACTCCAATACACGTCTAAGAAATACAGCAAAAGATTGAACAAATTTGTACATTTTTAAAGTAGTATTTTTATACAGGAGTATTGGCGGGATGGTTTCAGGAAACATGGTTCCATCATTCCCATCCTCCATTGTAAAGTTAGGATTAATCTTAGATAATCCCCTGTATTTCATGTAAAACACTTATAACAGAACTTATCGAACGGCGCCCAATTGTGGAATATAAAGGTTAATTTAAAATTTAGTAAAAAATGATTATTCATCTATGGAACAACAGTCCCTCTTTGATTTAGAGTGATTGCCGATTATAACCTGAACTTTGGGCAATCTTATATTGGTTAATTTCCATCCATACATCAGCGTTTTTAATCCCTAATTTCTGTGGATTAAATACAGGCTCTTCTCTACCCGCTTTGAGCTGTGCAGCATAATCCTTCTGTATCTTGATAATTTCAGGTGGCTTGATTAATAGGACTATTACATTCGTCCATACCATAATACCTACACCAAGGGATTCGATGGCCCATGTGGCACTTGATGTACTAATCACGAAAAAGAAGAAAATAAGTGGCATGGCAAGACGAAGAATCAGAATTGCATTTTTTCTTACTTTCCTACTGGATTTGTCAAGCAGATAAACAATGGCTGTCTCGCCCTGATAATAGTAACTTAGGATGGTAGTAAATGCGAAAAATAACAAACATATCGCAATAATAATCGAGCCGAACTCTGGAATTACACTGTTTGCTGCCGCCTGTGTCCACGTAATACCCGCCACATTCTTCTCCGCCATTTCGGTCATAATTTCAGAGTCTTCACCAATATGCAGGTAAGTAACAGCATCTTTCGCTAATACATTAAAGGTGTCAATCATGAGCACAATCAGACCTGTACAGAAGCATACCAGCACATCAATAAAGACTGACATGGAGTATACTAGACCGGTTGCTCCCGGATGAGCCACTTCAGCAGCAGCGGATGCAGGTACAGCCTCGCCCATACCTGCATCTGAAGAGTTAACAGAGCGTTTTACACCCCAGATAATTGCTTGTCCAAACAAAGCTCCATATAATGCATTCGCGCCAAATGCACTTGAAATCATGGTGCCAAAAACAGATGGAACCAATTCTATATTCATACCGATAACCGTTAACGTCAGTAACAAATAAATCCCTGTCATAATCGGAACCACAATTGTAGAAAATTTTCCGATTCTCTTGATTCCACCAAATACTACTGTCAACAGTAAAAGCCCGACAACCAGACCTGTAATCCAATTAGGTACACTCGTAGTAGTATGAAACGCCAGTGCAATAGAGTTTGCATGAGGTCCAACTGTTAAAATCGGTACAAAAATAATGGTCAATAGAGCAAAGAATTTAGCCAGGTTCCTCATTCCTAATCTGCGTTCAAGATAATAATAGGAACCTCCGCGATACTCCCCATCCTTCTTTATCTTATAAACCTGTCCAAGAGAACTCTCCGCATAGGAAATTGCTGCACCTAGAGTTGGACAAATAACCATCCAGATAATAGCACTAGGACCTCCCCAGAGGATTGACACACAAACACCGGCAATAATAGCACAATAACCGTACAAAAAGCCTCCATAGGATTGATGCCATACTTAGAATCGTTATCTTTGATCAGCAGTTTGACCTGATGTTTTAATGATCGCAGCTGAATAAATTTAAATCGAATTGTAAAATAAGTAGCTGAGCCAAAAATGAATGCAATCAACGGAAGTGCCCAAATATAGCTATCTAATGCAACGATTAATTTCTCAAAATTCATCATACTCTCCCCATCTTCTCCAATTAAAAATATATTATTTAGTCAGTTTTATCGGATGTACAGGATTTCTCTTCGCCACCTCAGTTACATGTTTCTCCGGTACATGTAACTGAGGTGGCGAAGAGAAATCCGATATACTAGAGAGATTGCCTGTCCTAGGCATTCGGCTACAACTTCCGCCTCCTATCAAAATAGAACCTTCTTCCATTTATTTCATCGTCATAGTCGGGTTTGTAAAAGTATAATAAAGGAAAGGAACTACACTTAATATAACCGTTACCATAACGTGGTACATTTCGAGATCAATGTGTACGCCAAGAGGATCCAAAAGCTTTGGTGAACGGATATCACTTGAAACCAAAACCTTTTCTACATGAAATACCTCATTTTTAAAGTAAACAACATATCCTTTTCTAGAACCTGCTCTCTATTAAGACCGTGTACCTCGAGACCGTTCTTTTTGAACCGCTCCTCTTGCTCGTCAAGCAGATCGAGGTCATCTTCATTCTGGATTGAATATAATCTGGCTGTACGAAGATAACCTACATCTATCTTGTTTTCATTTTGAAATTTGTTCCACAACTCCGCTGCTTCTTTGTGCAAAGGCAGTGATTTCGGCAACTACTAGAGAAATTCCATCTTACCTACATTAACACCTGATGCCGAAGTACATAGATATGTCCTGTCTACTACTATCACTTTTGTATTCTGTTTCGCAAGCATATATGCTCTAATACATCCGAAAACTCCTGCATAGTTATTCGAATTTTCTATCTATTTACCAAGAAAGTCTTCCTAAATGACGAATTTTTATTATCCATTATTCTTAGATAATGCTAGAATATTCCTTAGACAATGCCAGAATATTGCTAGATTCCAGTACATGCTTTTTCTCTTCATCGCTCAGACCAAGGCGCGGACGTAGGCAAATCCCCTCTTCAAAGCCATACACCTCTTCAAGAATATATTTGACTGCCTGAGTCGGTTTCGGGAAACGCTCAGTCATATTCACCACCGGATAGAGCTTTTTGTAAATATCCAGGCCTCTTTCAAAATTCTTTTCCACTATCATTGCCTTGTGGAATTCCGCGGATAACTTCGGCAAAATATTAGCTGTCATACTTACCCATCCGGTCGCGCCGGTAGCATATGCCTGATACAGCAGATAGTCGCATCCACACAGAACGTTTACATCTTCAGTTTTATTTGCTTCAAAAATATAATCTGTCATTACGTCAATTGACATTGATGCATCTTTGACCATTTTGACATGCTCCAGTTTATACAGTTCTGCCATCGTTTCTGTTGAAATAGGCGTACTGCTGTGTGGATTATTATATACCATGATATCCAATCCAGAATGGTCATTGATATATTTATAATGTTCCACCAGTTCCTTCTGATCCATGCGATAATAGAAAGAAGGCAGAATCATGGCACCATCAGCGCCTGCCTCACGTGCGTTTTCCATCAGCTCCACTACATCTTCCGGACGTTCTCTGGTGCATCCTACAATGACGGATACACCACGTTCCTTTACATAAGGCACCATCTCACGGACATATTCTTTATGTTCTTCAAGTGTCACACTCTGATATTCACCAGCAGCCATCATGATTCCCATCCCGCTGATGCCTTCGCTAATCATCCAGTCTGCATGTTTTTTGGCAGTTTCATAGTTAAAGCTTCCATCTTGATTAAATGGTGTCACCATAGCAGGATATACGTGCGCAAACTTATTCATTTTAATCTCTCCTGTTCATTTTCATTTCTTTTTTTTAACCTTGCTTCAATTAACTTTCTCTCAACTTATTTGAATTTATCTTCCACTACTCTCATTACTCTCGAAAACTGCTGTCTTCATAAAAAACTTTTAACCCGTTCTGCAGTTTCATAGTTTTTTCAAATAATTTGTCATATACCTCTTTCACATCGGCATTCGGAACGTAAGTAGCATCTGCTTTCACGACCATGTCAGCTGCCTCTTCTGGTGATGCCCATATACCTGATGCCACTCCCGCTAGGATTGCTGCTCCGAGGCAGGCAGAACTTTCTGTTGTAGACATGATATTAACTGGTACACCTGTAGCATCTGATTTCAATTGACACCAGACGGCACTCTTTGACCCGCCGCCAAGGACACTGATCTGCTTCACTTCTACTCCTAACGACTCCATAGCCTCAATCATTCTTCTGAGAACCATTGCGATACTCTCCATGATTGCCCGGGCAAAATGAGCTTTCTTGTGTGCCAGAGTGATACCGAAATAAACACCTTTCTGATTATTATCTGTATCCGGCGGTCCTGAGCCCTGAAGATGTGGAATCATAATCAGTCCATCACATCCTGGAGCCACTTTCTGGACTTCTCTGTTAATCTGATCAAATGCGGCTTCGCCGCTCTCAGCCTCAATTTTTTTCTCCAGTTCACAGAAGACATCTCTGAACCACTTCAGAACCATACCACCGCTTGAAAATGCGTGAAGCATATATTTTCCGGGAATGGCACTTGCAAAGCATGGCATCTGCATAGAAGGATCAAGTATAAGTTCATCTACGATAGCCACTGTCGACAAATTAGAACCTGTACTGTCAGAGAATGTTCCGGGCCTTACATTGCCAACACCCAGGGCACCGCAGGCTTGATCCAGCGCACCTATATTCACTATAGTATCTGTGCTGAGGCCAAACAGATTTGCGCCTTCTTCAGTAATTTTCCCTACGGATTCACCCTGTTTCATGATTACAGGCAACTGTTCTTCTGTTATCTGCAAGAAATCCATCATTTCCGGCCAGTACTTTCGTGTGTTAATATCCCAGTACATTGTCGTGCACAGAATGGAATCTTCACAGGCCAAAGTACCTGTCAGCAGATAGCTGAAATATCCATTTAATTGAACAAATTTTGCAGTTTTGCTAAATACTTCTGGCTCGTTCTTTTTCAGCCACAGCAGCTTGCTAGCCGGCCATATAGCATCCATACCCGGCTGTCCGGTATGTTTCTGTATTTCCGCTTGTCCAAAAACCTCTTCAATATATTCAGCTTCTTCTTTAGCACGAATGTCCATCCATACGATAGCTGGTCTTAATGGTTCATTGTTTTCATCCAGGCAAATAGTTGTTTCGCCCTGCGTAGACATTCCCACAGAATCGATCTGATCAGCTGTGACACCTGCTCGTTCCATAGCTGCGTGACTAGCAGAAATAAAAGTGTCCACGTATGTCTGAACCTCCAGCTCAGCCCAACCCGGATGTGGTGTTAGAAGTGTATATTCAACTGTTTTACTGCCGCACTCTTTACCGGTTTCATCGAAAACTGCTGCTTTTATCGCAGTAGTTCCCAAGTCTACAGCTAAAATGTACTTCATGGATTATTCAACCCCCTCCATGTAATCCAGAACATATTCCAGATTCTCTCTGAAACTGCCGCCCTCAACAAAGTTGGCATTAAAGAGAGCGCCTCCCATTGTGTATCCTAATGGTGCCAATTCTTTCATCAATTCCATTCTTTCTGTGTTGCCGATGCTACCTGCAATCATCAGATTATCTCTGCCTATGGCATCTGCAACTGCAGTGGCCAGTTCTATACCATCGCCATTGGCGAATCTGTAAGCTGTCAAATCAACTCCGTCTGCACCTGCAGTAATAATTCTCTTGCTGTCTTCAACAACATCTTCGATAGATCCTTGGAGCATTACAGGGCTACCGCTTACTTCTCCAGCAAATGGGTAATACTTAATTCCAGTTCCCTTTAACTTCTCAACTATAGATGGGAAAAATCTTGTTCCTGTCAGATAGTCAAAACCGCAGTCAATTGCCAGCTGTGCTCCCTGCAGACCTCCTTCCTCTGTGTAAGTTACAACTTCAAGGAATGTTGTCTTACCGGCTTCTTTCATGGCCTTGTTTAATCCAATCATTTCATCCATAGGAATTCCAACGTCCTTGAATCCCCAATTTTTAGCCGGCAGGTCTTTGCATGATTGGAATACTTCTAGAGAATTTTTCACAGTTTTATCATTATTTGTCAGCATTATTATTATTTCAGGTTTCATTTGAATCGTCTCCTTAATTAATATTCGCTTGGTGCTAAGCTCCATGTTATAAGCGCGGTACAATCCCCAATATTCGTTAGCTGATGTGGTTCGCCCGGTGGAATCAGTTGGGCATCCCCCTCGTTCAACTGATACAGGGTTTCGCCACACTTTAGCAGTACCTTTCCTTTGGAAACAAAAAAGACTTCATGTGAGTTTTTGTGTCCTGTGTCTACGGCACCGGTCTGCCCAGGCTGTAGCTCAGAAGTCCCAAAGGTTAGAAGTTCGGTTTTGAAGTATTCGCGGCAAACCTCTAAACCTTCCATGAATATTCTCGCCTGCTCTGGCTTTACGACTCTTGTATCCATTTATGATCTCTCCCTATTGATAGATTTTTAATTATAAAAGTGATGAAATGATAACTTATCTTGTATCAAAATCTACTCAAATTCTATTTAAATAGTTCTATGATAAAAGCAATTTAGTTAAGGTTTTACTTATTTTTAATTCATGATTTTTACTGAATATCCTAACTTATTTAACTCTTCTTGGACTTAATTCAGATTTTTCTCAAGAGCATGATAGTCAATACTATGATCTTCTTTAAAAGGTGTTGGAAAAGCTGGGATCATTCCAAATGGTTTATTCATCTTTATCCTCCTCATAAATGTTAATAAAATAGGAACTCAAAGAGTAATTGGCGTAATATTTTGAACTCTTTATAAATTCGATGTTATCACAAAAATGAACTTTGGTAAATCATTTTTTTTAAAAGGGACTATTTAATTTCATTTTGTTTTCAAGTAAGCTAAAATGTAAAAATGATGACACGAAAGGTAGTATCGCTACAAAGGAAGTGGGGAAAAATCCGATGTTAGGTTGTCGAGCACTGATATGCTCCTCTTAAGGTAGATAGATTAAAAAATAAAAAGCCTGATTAGTCTTTGGGAAATGATGTTGTACTAGTCGAACACTATTCAGCTAAAGGTTGGAGGCACTTTTTGATGATGTTAGTCTACTTTCAAAGTTCGGGATTATTCTTAGAGCTTTGTCTCACTTCACACATTAATCAAAGTAAATAGGGATGTGGAATTATGCTAGTCATAAGTGCTAATGAATAAAAAAAGTTTAGTTGATTGAGAAAAACTTTTTTTCATAGGGTCTGGATATACGAGGTTAAGGTGGTGCATTTTAGATGTTTTGGAGTGCAGGTTGGACGAAGTGGTGCGAATTCGTAGTGCATTTTAATTCTAAATAGCTTGATATAAACTTGTATAAGTTTATATACGTACTTTTTCTCAAGGAGTGATAAAATGAGTGATTTAAAAAACAGAACTAGAATGGGAAATACTTTAGACACGAAATTACTAGAAAAGTTAAAAGAGCTCTCTGCTGTTACTCGTATTCCTATGTCACGCCTATTAGATGAAGCTGTAGAAGATTTAATTCACAAACATAATACTATAAACCCCTTCTAGCCATTAAGAAGAGCATAGTCAATAGTTAGAGGAGGTCTATTTTTGATTACTACCAATTATTCGGAAATTGAAGATCAGTTAATTTTACCGTATCAACTATTAAAAATTGCTATATTTGAAGAAACAAAATATCTTTTTAAAGACCGGCCAAATATTATAGAAAAATGGTACAAAGAGGCCTATCAAATGACAGAGGATGAGGTCAGAAGTCAATATCCTCCTGTCGGTATGAGTCCGAGTTTTAAAGCATTATATTTTTTTCTTATCGAAGGCTTATATTTTCAAAAGCATATTACAAAAAGCATGATCAAAGAAGCTGTTTTGAAACACTCGGACACTATTTATGCTACCCTATCGAGTTTTTTATATAGTGAATTTCATGAAGAGGTCAATCTAAGTTTGAACGAAAAAGCGATTGACCATACCATGGAACAGGATTATCTATACACGAGTATGGATAATGACTACCATATGATACGGAATATTGTAGCGAAAAAGAAAGAATTTAAAAAAAAGGGTGCGGGGCAATTAGCTGCTGATCTGATTGATAACAAAGGCAACTTTAGAGGAATGGCCGAACTCCGCCCCACTCAAGCAACAAACATCTTACTTAAGGAAGATCAAGAAGATCTATGGATGAGGTTGGTAGAATCAGCTTATAATTCTTTGGATGAATGGACAGCTGATTTATTTGATTTGATCACCTATCTATGGCTAATAACTCCTAAAAATAACGAAGGATATATTGAATTTCATAGTAATGATGCTTTGCGATTAAGGCAAATACAGGACTCTGAGAAAAATGCAAAAGAGTTGGTAGTTCGTGAACGGGATCGTTTTAATATCATGAAAAGGATTGTCGCTTTATCAAGCATGTGGGTGTCATTGAGTGAAGGGAAAATTATTACTCAAGAAGATAAACAATATGATTTTCAAGATTTTAAGCGAATGTTTGATATTGGAGCAATACGTGTAGCCTATGATAAGAAAACCGGAGAAGCACAAGGCGTCTATGCATTACAAATTAAGCCAACAGCCCTACTCATTCCTTTAATTAGTGCTTCTAGCCAAATGATTGGGTTGTTACATCTTAAAGTTTTTCAATATAGCCATCAGACACAAAAAGAGCATAAACGGCTGCTACGATACATTGATTGGCAATGGAAAATGCGAATCCGACTCAAATCTAAACTGACTCGGCCGTTTAAAGTAGCAACGTTATTAAAAGAGATGGATATTCCTATACGCTATAACTGGAGTGACAAAAAGGATAAATTAGAAAATGTATTGGATGACTTTAAAGCTGATGGGGTCATAAAAGATTGGGAGTATAAGGAATTCTTTGATGAATCTATCGTCGGAAAAAAAGGCTGGTATAATAGCTGGATTGACTGTAGTATTATTATTTTTCCAACAGGTAATCTGGTTGAAGGGTACAAAAAGCATATGGAGCTATCCTCTCAAGCCACTCTTGATCAAAGCATTTTAGATAAGATGCAGCAAATAATTCCGGAAAGTACCTTATTAGGAACTAAAGAAAAAAGTGAGAATTTAAAGTCTGTTATGATTGAATCATCTGCAACAATAGAAGCTGATGTGATTGAAAAAACACCAAAGAAAAGCATCCTGGAAAATAGTAACACTACAAAAATTGTACAAGTTGAACAACAATCTTTTGACTTTGATGTAAAAGAAGTTAAATTATCGCCTGAAGCCATGGGAGAAACGATTCATCATTTAAATATGAGTATACGTCAGGTAGCTGAAGAAATCGGGATTGCCCACACTACTCTTTCTCGGTACTTGAGGAAAGAGAATAAACGTCAAAACAATAAAAATGATGAAAAAATGCTTAATTGGTTAAAAGGAAAAGCTTTAATTAACACATAAGGATTCCTTCCATGTTAAACTATATTACTCTTTTTGCGTTTAGTAGAATCTATTGTGCTTTTGCTAACTTTTCCGACATTACACGATTGTAGCAAGGATAACTGGATTTCTAATTCTCACTGTTAACATATAATTCTGACATAGCAAGATCTAGCCCAACGACCTTTTCTATTATTTTAGGTTTTATCTCTTTGTCGTACAGTTCCTTGCTGACTTTGACATTGAATTTTTTGTCTGCTGCTATATTTATATCTCCTTTTGGTTAATGTTAAAATCCTTATATATAAATAGTTAATCGGTTAATATTATTTACTTTATTAAATTATATGTATAAAAGATTAATAGTTTGGGAATTATGAAGATAAAGTAGTTAACTAGAAGGAGAATAATCATGTACAAAGAAAATGAAATAAAGTTTTCAGACTTTGTGGATTATGATCAATTTGAACTAAACGCTTATCTTTCTTATCTGTTTCATCGATTTTATAATCATGACTCAAATTGGTCAGAAGAAAAAAGATTACAGTCCAGTAAAGACATTGGTGTTTGCCTATTGAAGTAGAATGCGAGGATACTATATGCTATATTGGTAGTTCCTACATAAAAATTATAAAATCGAGGTGTAATACATGAATAAAACAGAATTAGTAAAAGCTGTGGCAACACAAGCTGAATTGACACAGAAAGATGCAGCAAAAGCAGTTGATGCTCTATTTGACACGATTTCCAACACACTTGCTCAAGAAGAAAAAATTCAATTAATTGGATTTGGAACGTTTGAAGTACGTGAACGTGCAGCTAGAACAGGGCGTAACCCGCAAACCGGTGAAGAAATACAGATTGCTGCTTCCAAAGTTCCAGCCTTTAAACCAGGAAAAGAATTAAAAGAAGCTGTAAAATAAATATATGGTAAAACATAAAATACTCTGGGGATCCAGAGTATTTTTTACCTTCTCAATGTCGTTTATTCGTGGCCTTTAACATTTATTTACAGAAAGTATGCTGGAACATATGTAGGGTCAATTTCTCATTTTGTAAACTTATAATCTTCAACCATCGTTTGGATTCTTCGTACAGTAAATTTTGAAGATATCTAGATGTAGACCACATATGGAGAGTGGTCCACATGTGGTTTCTTTTTAGCTATTTCCGCTAATAATGTTAGCTAATCCTGACTTGCAGTAAGCAGTGTATTTGAAATCGAAATCCCCATCAGCTAATTTTTACTCTTCTATGCCACTAAGCATTGCTAATTTTCTATCTGATAGTTGAGATAAGTTCAATTTATTGCTTTCCTTTTCCAAGTTGCTTTCGAGAATCTGTTTTTTATTTTCTAATTCTTCATTACTTGTTATAAACTTTTTAATTTTTTCTTGAAAATTAATCTCAAGTACATCGATTAGATTGATGTTTATTGATGAAGAATAAATTTGATCTATTATTACGTCCAATTTACTTTCAATGGATTCTTTCCTTATTTGGAACTCTTTAATATTAGTTATATACTCTTTGATTTCATCTTGAATCTTAACGTCAAGTTCATCTAATAGATTGTTATATAACGAAAAAGAATGTAATTGATTTTTTATAGGTTCTAATTTACCTTCAATAGTTAATTTCTTACTTTGTAAATCTTTAATAATAGACTTAAATTCTTTTATGTTTTCTTGAGCCTCATTATCATATTTTGTTTTTAAATCAGAATTAATATCATTTGCAAGTTGATGTACATTAACTTCACTCTTTTTTAAAAAGCCTAAAAATGAGGATTTCTTAAAAGAGCTTTTTAAAGAATTAGCTATGAGCAAGGTTTGTTTATCTTCTAGGAATTTCATTCTTGATTGGTTTTGAGCTTCACTGATTTTTGACTGATTATTAGTTATTTCTTGCTCTATTTCAGATAACTCTTTTTCATATTCCATTAATGAACGCATTAGAATTTTATTGATTTTTGATTGATTATGATTGATTTTTTGTTCTAATTCAGATAATTCCTTTTCATACTGCATTCTTGAAAGAATAAGAATTTCATGGATTTTTGATTGATTATGATTGATTTTACCTTCTAAATCGGATATATCTTTTTCATATTTTAAGATATTTATCATAGTGTTTTGTAAATCTATTTTTTTTTCAAACTCTTGTATCTTTGTTTCGATTAGAACATTATCTTGGCCAGTATCTCGACTTTGAAGATCATTTCTTTCGTTATGAGGAGTCAGTCTTTTAATGTTACTTGAAACCGTCACTCCAGGCTCTATACCCAACTCAGAAAGAAAATCTATAGTAGTTTTTCCGGCCTTGTCCATTAAGAGGAAGATTAAATGTAACTTAAAAACACTCTTATAATTAAGTCTATAGAATTTGCCGTACTTTTCAGGAGCAATATAGTCGACTAGTTCTGAACGGAAATGATTTCGGATGGTTGAATCTGCACGATCTATAATTTTACCGGTTTCAACCGTACTATAAGTTGTATCTTTATGTAATGCCAAAATTGATTCAGTAAAGATGCTACCTTCTAGTTTATTTAGAAGAGCCAATCTATATATTGGATCGTTTTCAAATTCACTTATAAGAATTTCCTTCATATTTAATTCTTCCATCATTAGCACCTCCTACCCTAGCATCTATTACGAACTTTCGCAGTTCTCTATAAATCTTACACTGAAAAAACTTACAAATCAATAATAAAACGTTGATTTGTAAGGCGTTACTCCCTTTCGAACGACTCACAGCGTTTCCGCTACGTGCCATCGAACGATGTTTAGCGATATAAATCAAATACGTAGGTAAATCATTCGTTATCATAAGTGAATGATCATTATTGTTACGACTTATAAGAATCATTCTATTTCGAATTCGAATCGATGTGAATGATTTTGATTGAAGTAATGACGATTAATGGTGTGGTTGAATAGAGCTTGATTTATCGATATTCTTTCGTTAATGAAATAGACTTATAATTCATTAACGTTCTATACCGAATTTGTGTCATTCTGAATTATGATGAATGGTGATTTGTGGTGAATAAACGACAGCGCTGCGAATCGTTCGAAGGGAGTTAACGCTTGATTTAACAATGTTCTTCTTTTTTGTTTTTTATAAACATCATTATGAATGAACTTGAATGATAAGTTTTTTCAGATGGAAAGAAAAATTGCACTGGAAAACAGATATTTAGGCCGTTCAAGGCGGATGACCACTCCGGCAAACTATTATGAAGACGGGACGATAAAAAAGGGCAAAAAAGAATGGAAAAAATCTAAACGATATATAAGCAGGTAATAGAAATTGAGGGATTTACAGAGAAACGCTGCATTGAGCAGAAAATATGCTCCTAGTGAAGAAGTTAATAAACTTCGTTCATTAGGAAACTAGTTGTTTATTGAACCAATGAATATAAAAGGACTTCAAAAGAAGGCAGAAATAGTAATAAAAAATGAAAACAACAGGGGTTTGACTTAGCATTTGTCTTCAATGGAGGGAAAATAAAAGGGAGCAATACTTAGACTAATCACAAGTATTGCTCCTTTGTTATTTCATATGGATTAAAAATCTATATCATCTAAGTCTGCCGCTTTTACTTTTATATTGTCATTATTATCATCAGAAGTATCAAAATCATCATCAAGATCGGTTAATGAGGCTTTTTTTCTAGTTGAGCCAATCTTGGCCGAAAAGAAGTCATCAAACTCATCCAGTCCTAGGCTAGAAGAAGCTTGCTTTTTAGCTTCTTCTTGTTCTTTTTCAATTCGTTCCCATTGTGCCTTTTCCTCTTGCAATTGACTAATTCGAGAGGAAGGTGTTGAGAGTACTGATAAACCATAGAGTGTTAATTCATCTAGTTTACTATTTTTGCTGATTGATAAATTTACCTTTGTTTTTAATAGTTCTGATGAATATTTGTAAACATCATCAGCAATACGGGGTGAAATATTTTTTGCATTCGGATATAGGATTGCAATGGCTCCAGTTAGAGCATGTTCAAACTCGTAATCTGCTAAAACTTCATTCTCTTTATAAAGGTTATATATTTTATCTTCTAAATTATCATCTACACTAATTTCTTTTACCTTTGAAATAGATAGCCAGCCAGGTGTTGATAGAGTTGTTAATAATTCTGTTTTGTCAAACACAGAACGGCCTTCTAATAATGGTATTGTGGAAATTTCAGCGAGTATACTTGCAACCACCATATTACTGTAAGATTTAGCATCTATTTCTGTTCCGTTATATGTTTTTAATGGTGAATTTGCATAGTAATCATTCATTTTTTCATTATCAATGACTAATGTATTACCGATTTTTCCTTCATTCATAAATTGTTGTATAAGAGCTATTCCAGCAAGAGCATTTTGTCTAAAAGAAGAACCTTTTTCTTCTGTTGAAGGGAGTGAACAGATGACACCTAAAGGAATTTTTCCTCCAAATAATGCACGTGCTTTACGGACTTGATATAAATAGGTTAAAGCTACTTTTAACGCTCCATTTCCAGTTCCACCGCCTAGAGATACTGTGACCCAAACAAACTCTGCATTTTGAACATCATCACTTAGAGCTACTTGCTTATAAATCTCTTTATTTTCTACGGCAATTTGATACCCTAATTGAGCATTTTTATCTGTACCTTCTAATTCAGGGAATTCAGCGCTTTTAGTTACAATCCTTTTGTCTTCAGGAATAAGTTTGCGGTGCTCTTCCATATCGGATTTAGAGGAGTTCAGCAAGTATGTAGGGAAACCAAAGCGAGCTAATTCAGCAGCAATTCTTCCTCCGCCTTGTCCGAGACCTATAATTGTTTGAGAAGGAAAACGATCTATTTCAGAATTTACTTCATCAGAAAAAACATGCGTAGATAATAACGCTTTTAAAGCACCTAATTGTTCATTTTTATCAAAAGTTTTCATATTAATTATCTCACCTCATTAGTTTTTTTGTTCTTTATTTAATATTGTCATCAGCTGTCTGCCTCTTATAGTTACAAAATATGGAGTTGATGTACCATCTTCCTTTTTCTCAATAAATCCTTGTGCTTCAAGAATAAGAAAGGCAGCATCATAACGTTTTCTCATGCTGTGATAGTTTTCTAGCCTGGTTTTAACAAGTCCTCTATGATTCTTGTTTTCTATAGCAGTCTGGCGAAATACATCAATTGTAAAATCATCTAGTTTTTTTCTGAGAAATCTTAATGTTTGTATGTTATATTCCAGTTCATCAAGATCCACATATGTATTTTGGGCTTGGTTTATATCGCTCATTGACCTAATAACACCCCTTTTTTTATGTTCCTTAAAGGACCCTTATAATGTACTCTTTAGGTACATTATAGTAAAACTACTAAAATTAAGCAATTATTTGATAAAATAACATTAATTGAGGCAAACTACAACTAAAATTCATTTTTTATGTTCCTTAATGGTACAATATTATGTACCTCAAATAGAACCCTTATAGAACAATAGGTTTCTCTAAATTTATCTTTCTATTGTTCCTTTAAGGAGCTTATTTGTGGTACATAATAATATTGATAGTATTTTCTTTGGTATTCAGGTTAATTTTTAAATAATAAATTTTTAATCTTTTAATTTATCGAATGCTTAGGAAAAATGATAAAAATACCTCTGGAAAATTAAGTGGTACCAGTAATTTATCAATCAACATCATTCTCGACTAAAATCGGATTATTCATAAATCGTTGAGTGATACCTAATTTAAATGAAACAGATGTAACTAAATTGAACGCATTTGAATGTTTATTTTTTTTGAACCGATTTGAATATAAGTGATTTTAAAATCTAAATTGAGTTTCTTAAGGATCAATTACGTTTAATAGCGTAAGCGCTGGCTAGCGTTTACGCTATTTATATAGGATGAGGCATGAATTTTAAATTGTTGTATTAGAAAAATCATTTGCATATGTACCTTTTAAAACGTTGATTAATTAAGCAGCGACTTTAATATCATTTGGAAAGCGTTCCGAATGGTAAATAGCGCTTGAGTAAAAGGTGGTACAATATAATTTATGTTTACCTACTGCCTTTTTATTAAGTTAAACATTTAGGTAACTACTTAAGTGTTTTTTCATATGTAGATAGTTGTCACTATGATATCGATTCAATACATAAAGAACTCATTAAATTGAACGCATTTGAATGTTTATTTTTGTGTGAACCACTTTAAAAATAAGTGATTTTAAAATTGAAATTGATTCCTAATAGATCAATTTCATTCAATAGCGCAAACGCTGGATAACGTTTGCGCTATTATGCGGGGAAGAATCTGCATGAATTATGAAAACCTCATGTTTAGACACTGGCTTTCTTTGTGGGTTTTCACCGTAAAAACAATTTATGTGTAGCAGGTTGATAATGGCAATCTAATTTGTCACTAAGTAGCGACAATGATTTGATTACACACCAACGTTTTGAAGGTGTTTTTGAGGTTATCTCTTAATATTTTTATCGTTTTCCGACAAAAGACTCCCAGCTCAAGGAATATGTAGGGTGTTAGCCTAGTCAGTAGGAGGGAGATGAGTGTCGTTTTGCTAACTTTTCCATGCCCTTTGAAGGTCTGGTCAGTAATAAAGGGCTTTCGGACATAGAATAAATGACTCATAATAGGTGGTTTTGATTCAGTGGTCGGGCTAACTTACGGAATCTTCTCCAAAATAATGGGATATTTATATTAAAATAGATAGGGAATGTGAAGAAATGTACTTAAATTAACGGAGCAGGTTAGCAGAAGAGGAGAAATCTTAATTAGTGTTAAACTCATATTTATAAAAATGAATAGGGGGAAATATCTATTGTATTCGTGGAGAGTAACGAAATATAACCCTTTACACAGGGATGTTAATGGCTCTTATAAAAATCAAGATGAATGGACTTCTTATTCAGAAATAGGTAGTAAGGTTAGTGAAGAAGAGTATTTAAATACTGAAGAAAACTATATAATTGCGATTTTTTCATTTATGAATGAAATGAATTTAGATAAGATGTATTTGAATGCCTTGGAGCTTAATTCCGATGAAGTGGAGAAACAAAATGCCTCTGAATTTATGTCTAAAATGTGGTTAGGTAAAGGGGTATCAAAACAAGAAATAAAAGAGTTAGTAAAGCTAACTTTACGGGAAGCTATTTGGTGTAAATTAAGCTACAAAAAAGAGTTCTTTGTTCATTTTGGGTACGACTATTATATGTATATTGGAGCTATAAATGATTGTCCTAAAGCCCGTGTCAAAGTAGAAATGAGTGGACTATTCGTTGAAGAAACTAATTCACCATATAGCTAACCACATAGGACTGATGAGCAACCAAAGCAAGATTGTGAAAAAATGTACCTAAACTAACGGGTGCTATTCTTAAAGCATAGCTGTAAAATTAAAAACCCATCATTTTTATGATGGGTCTAAGAAGTAATATAGTTTAGTAGGGGGATGTTCTCTCATGTGTTAATTAAAGTTTTTTCTTTTAGCCAATTAAGCATTTTTTCATCATTTTTATTGTTTTGACGCTTATTCTCTTTTCTTAGGTACCGAGAAAGGGTAGTGTGGGCAATCCCGATTTCTTCAGCTGCCTGACGTATACTCATATTTAATTGATGAATCGTTTCTCCCATGGCTTCAGGCGATAATTTAATTTCCTCTTTTACATCAAGATCAAAAGCTTGTTGTTGAAATTTGACCAGTTTCGCTCGCTTGCTTGTCTGTGGCGTTTTTTCCATGGCAGCTACTTCTAAAGTAGAAGCAGATTCTCTCATTGCATATGTTGGATTGCTGGCAATCTTTGCATCTTCCGTTCTTAACGAGGTGCTTTCTAAACTCGAAGGATTTATCTTTTCTAAAATGGTTTGATCAAGAATAGCTTGGGTGGAAAGCTCTACATTCTTTTTGTACCCTTGGAGTAAGTCGTCTGTTGGATAAATACTAATACTATAGTTAATCCAATCCTTATACCAGCCTTTTTTTCCGACGATAGATTCATCAAAGAATTCTTTATACTCCCAATCTTTTATGACTCCATCAGCTTTAAAGTCATCCAATACATTTTCTAACTTATCCTTTTTGTCACTCCAGTTATAGCGTATAGGAACATCCATCTCTTTTAATAACGTTGCTATTTTAAATGGCTGAGTTAATTTAGATTTGAGTCGGATTCGCATCTTCCATTGCCGATCAATGTATCGTAGGAGCCGTTTGTGCTCTTTTTGTGTCTGATGGCTATATTGAAAAACCTTGAGATGTAATAACCCAATCATTTGGCTAGAAGCACTAATTAAAGGAGTCAGAATGGCTGTTGGTTTAATTTGTAATGCATAGACGCCTTGTGCTTCTCCGGTCTTCTTATCATAGGCCACACGTATTGCTCCAATATCAAACATTCGCTTAAAATCTTGAAAATCATATTGCTTATCTTCTTGAGTAATAATTTTACCTTCACTTAAAGACACCCACATGCTTGATAGAGCGACAACCCGTTTCATGATATTAAAACGATCGCGTTCTCTAATTATTAACCCTTTTGCACTTGTCTGCTCTTCGGTGTCCGGTGCATGTCTTAACCGTAAAGCATCATTGCTATGAAATTCAATATATCCTTCACTGTTTTTTGGAGATAACAGCCATAAATAGGTGATTAAGTCGAATAAATCTGCGGTCCATTCATCTAATGAATTGTAGGCTGAATCAACTAACTTCATCCAAAGGTCTTCTTGATCTTCTTTAAGTAATATGTTTGTTGTTTGAGTGGGGCGGAGTTCGGCCATGCCTCTAAAGTTGCCTTTGTTATCAATCAGATCAGCAGCCAATTGACCCTCACCCCTTTCTTTAAATTCCTTCTTTTTAGCTACAATATTCCGTATCATATGGTAGTCATTATCCATACTGGTGTATAAATAATCTTGTTCCATGGCTTGATCAATGGTTTTTTCGTTCAAACTTAGATTGATCTCTTCATGAAATTCATTGTATAAAAAACTCGATAGGGTAGCCAGGATGGTTCCTGAATGTCTTTGAACAGCTTCTTTTATCATGCCTTTTGTAATATGTTTTTGAAAATATAAGCCTTCTGTCAGGAAAACGTATAATGTTTTAAAACTCGGGCTCATTCCGGCAGGAGGATATTGATTCCTGATTTCATCCTCAGTCATTTGATAGGCCTCACTGAACCATTTTTCTATAATACTTGGTCGGTCTTGAAAAAGATATTTAGTCTCTTCGAATATAGCAATCTTTAATAAATGATACGGTAGTATTAATTGATCCTCAATTTCCGAATAAGTAGTCGTCAGCAACTATAACCCTCCTCTGCCTTTTTTCTATGCTCCCTTAACGGCCAGAAGGGGTTATAGCATTATGCTTTTGGATTAAATCCTTAACAGCTTCATCCAACAAGCGCGACATGGGGATACGAGTAACCGCAGAAAGCTCTTTTAACTTTTCTAGTAATTTCGTGTCTAAAGTATTTCCTATTCTCGTTCTAGTTTTTAGATCACTCATTTGCACCACTCCTCGACAAAAATATGTACATAAACTTATATAAGTTTATAGTAATCTATTTATAATAAAAACGCACCATAAATTTGCACCACTCTGTCCAACATGTGTATCAAAATGATTTAAAATGCACCACTTCGTCCAAATCATTCGGAAGAAAGAAGGATTTTACAGAACTTCCCGAACGAGAAAACCTATTTCTTAAGCTATGGGAGCAGTCAATAAGTGAAATGTCTATTACTATAGTTTCCTTTGCATCAAATGGCAGAATAAAGTTGGTTATTAAAGCCTTTTAAAAGATATCTAAACTAAATAGGGTGAAAATGCACCACAATTTGCACCACTCCGTCCAACCTGTGCCTCAATCCCATTTAAAATGCACCATTTCGTCCAAACTGTGTAGAAAAAGTAGCAGTTTTGAACCACTAAAAATGGTTGTTAACGCAACTTCGTCCAACCCGTGTGTCAGAAAATGTTAATATATCAATGATTTTAGAAAAAATTAAAACTAATATTTAGAAAATGCACCACGTATTCGTACTATTTCGTCCAACCTGCGTGGCAAAAATGCACCACTCATTTGCACCACTCCGTCCAACCTGTGTGTCAAAATACAAAATGGGTAAGCACAAAACTCAAGTAAATGAACGCTTTTTGATGTACATATTAAAATAAGCATAAACGGAAAAAATGGTGCATTTTAATTATTTTGGTGCATTTCTCCGTCCAACCCGTGCAATAAAAAAATTTCAAAGTTTTTTTCTATCCCTTGGGGCGCTTGACTTCAAGGGCCTTTTTTTTTTGGTGCATTTTCTCTTAGAGAGAGCCATTTTTCAAAAATTGAGTTCGCTATAATCTTTTTAATAAATATTGGTCGAAATAACAGTTTTATTAGTAAAGAAGGTGAACTAGATAATGAATGCAATTAAAAATGTATCACGTAATGTCGTATCAGCAGTGGAAATCATGCAGTTTATGACACATAACAGTTTACTGTTATACAAGAAAAAGGGATCTCAAGTCACTCATGACAAATTCAAAGCATATGAGGTACAAGAAAATCAAAATCCATATCGTAAAGGTGTGGTCTTTGTTACACCATCAAAGGAAGATCTTGTTGAAGGAAAAGGATATGTCGTTACTTCCTATGAAACACTCCATGAAAAAAGAAACTCTTTATCTCATTGGACCCCTAATACTTTTCGAGGTGGTACATACTATAATTTTCATAGACGGATCATCAAAGGACATACGCGTGATAACCTAAAACAAATCAATGTAATCGGGTTTGATATTGATACAAAGGAAATTGATCTTTATGCCCTTTATTTAGGGTGCGAAGAATTAGGATTGCCGCGTCCTAATTTATTGTTAGGGACTCCTAGAGGATTTCAAGTTTTCTTTGTTTTAGATACACCTTTTTATATACATAGAAATCAAGATTATAAGTCTCTAAGAGTAGCAGAACGCTTAACAGATAACATTCGTAAAGCATTGTCTACATATGTACCAGTGGATACAAATTGCGCACCATTTGGGTTTTACCGCATTCCAAGAGAGGATAATGTGCTTGATTTTTATGATGAACCGGCTAATACAAGAGAGCTCCTGTCCTGGTCTAAGAACTATGAAGAACAAGAAAACAGAACCTTTTTACGTGTTGTTTACAATAAAGACAGTGTAGCAATCGATCAAGCGTCATCAGATTGGTATCGTGCGCTTCTTTGTGCTACAGATATTGACAGGGGCCATCATAGCGCTAGTCGAAATAATGCATTAATGACTCTAGCTCTTGCTAATTATTCAAGTGGACGTTCCATTGAGGATGCTTACGATGAATTAGATCAATTCAATAGTAATTTAGCTAATCCGTTGTCTAAAAGTGAGTTTGAGAGAACATTGAAAAGCGCTTATTCCGGTAAGTATAAGGGAGTAAAGCGTTCTTATGTTGAAGGATTATTAGAAATTTGGACAGATGGACAAGCTCAATTTTCTGGAAGAGAAGGCTGGTACAAATTTAAAAAGCCGCGTGAGGAAAGAGTACGCTCTCATTATGAGGAACGAGAAGAAGATATCCTTGCCTATTTGACAGCGCATACAAACCGGGAAAATCCCTTTTTAGAGGGTTCTTTATATATGCTTGCTGAAAAATTTGGAATGGCTGTATCAACACTTAAAGAGGTTTTGAAACGTTCAACTAAGCTGATCAAACGAACGGTTGGCCGTGGTCGTGCGGCTGTTACGAAAGTGGCTACTCGATCCATGCTATTTAAAAGTATGCTTCTTTTACGTAAAAGACAGATTCAACAAGCCCAATTAACATTTGCTGAACTATTACCAGAGTTAAATGCATCTTTTCGTACACTAGAGATTCCATCCTTAGAAGAGAAATTACTCCTTCACGAAGTTGATTTATTGTACCGGGCTGGGGCGTCCCCGCCAGATCGTATGACTAGTTGAAAATTAATAAGCCAGTCTGCCAATACATATCTATATTCTCCTTTGGTTGTTTTGATGTTCTTGGTGTTTATTGATTTTTAACTTAGCTTTTTCATGGGGGCTGGATTACATTGATTTTAAAAAATATATGGGGTCTTGGTTTAGTCATTTTAAGACTATGTGTATTTAGTTCATTGTGTTAATTACACATTTTAGACTAATACTAGTGGATGCTAGGATATTGATAATTGGTAAGGTTAACGGTATTTAAAAGAGTTACACAGGAGCAATATAGAAGTTGGTATAATATGTATTTTTAATAGGGTGGATTTCGAAAATAAGGATTTATGATGTTAAGAATTTTGATTCTTTGAGACATTGTGAAGGTGTCTACTTAAAGGGGAGGTTAGTTTAATAACTGGTGGGTAGAATATTTTATTTTCTGGAGATGAATTTTGATGTTAAAAGATGTTTGTAATTGTGAATTTACCAATTCATTTAAACTAGAAGCAGATTTTGGGGCCGATCCAATTTGGTGCAATATATGTAGCTGGAATCTCGATATTGATGAATTTCTGTTTACAGATAATCTTAAAGATGAATTATATCAATGGACTAAACAATATAAGAAAATCCCTATTAATAAACATAATGCAATTGGGCAAAATCTCACTGGAAAAGTGAAAGAAGAATTAAGCTCAGATTATAGAATTATATTTATACTTGACAAATAAAAAAGTACATTTCAAGACGGATTTACTAATGGGGCAAGTTAGTGTAATTAGTCTTATTGAATGGGTGCAAGAGTTGAATAGAGAGGGTATCAACAATGAATCAAAAGAATATCTTACTAAATATTGTAGGTTCAATATTCTATTTTATCATGTTTAGTATAGGTATGTTGTATGCTGAACAAGTATCTTTATTAATTTTATTAGAAATCGCAGGGTTAAGTGGCTTTTCTTACTTTATTTTTCGAATGGTAATGTTATCGATTGCTAATCAGTAGTAATTTTTTATTCAAGTAATGGGGTTTCAGTGAAATAAAAAAGGCGATAAAATTTTTTCAGGTCGCAGAATTTTCAGAGGTTTATATTGCACAAAAAACAGCAATTTTATTCATGCAGATGTCAATGGTTCCACGAATATTATGCGAAAATATGATAATAAAGAGGCCATCTTCTTTCACCTAGAAGATTTGGCAGTTAATCCCCCTTTAACATATAAAAAAATGGTTTAAAGGCAGTTCTGAAGCAAAAACAACGGAATAGAGGTCCTGGCGGGAGCAGCAATGTCGCAGGTCCCGTAACGTTAAAGATTCAGTAAGTAGGTTTGATACGTTACGAACCCTTTTTTTAAGGATGAAGTGAGTAGGTCGGGGAAATTGATACTTTTGAAACGAATTAAACGGTATAATTAAGTTTATTATTCTAATTATTTAGGTAAATTTTTGATTATATATGCAGTGTAAAATGGGGAACAGTTGTAGAAAAATTTTAGTGTGTTTGATAATGTATCTATATTTTGGGCAAGCTTTTCTTTACAATGTTTACAACCAATTATAATTTTGAACTCATTTTATGATCCTGATTTTTGTATTATTTAATAAATAATATATCTATAAAAGGCTTTAAATCAATATTTTGTAAAATTCTAAAAATTATTGATATTTTTAATAGAATACCGTATAGTATTACATAAAATAATATTGTATACATTTTAGTGAAAAATAGTGGTAAATATGTGGTGGTTTTAATTTACTTAAGACCTACCATGCTCTTGGGTTTATATCAAACATAATATTAGCGCCAAGAGATAAACTTTTTTGTAAATTTTTTAAAACCTTTTTTATTAAGATAAAACTTAGGACAATAGAGAGAAGAACCATTTTAATTAGAAATTAGAGATCGTTTAGTAATAAAAAGGCCTAAACGGATTTGACCTTTATGATATTAGTGCGTGTATTTAGATGTAATTCAGGTCTAATGTGTTTATTATTTGGCTTGTTTATTTATAAAAATCCAATAAGAAAGTCAGAATGACCATTTCTATATCTATTTTCAAACTTGTAAAGTGAGAGATTAGAGAGGAAATTAGGGTGTCATTTTTGGCTTTCTATTTTTTTGTTCCAACTTTTCTTTATTTGTAAATTAATTTCAAGCCAAAGGAAGGATTCATTTACATAATATTCAACGATTTGAGGAGAACAGGTCCTATCTTTTTACAAATTTAATGAAGGTAGTAACAAACCAGAGAAAATTTCTGATTAAGGGTGGTGATTATGGATTTAAAAAATGTTTACTCTATTCGCCTTAATAAAAAAGACACTCTTATAAAAACATATCTTAAAAAGTATCCAGTAGCTGACCATTCATTTATTATTAAAGATTTGATTATTGATGGCATTCAGGCTCGTCAAAATGAAGCACACGGTATTAAAGAGTCCAATGAAAAATTAGAAGAAATCTTAGTGCTACTAAAAAAAATGCAGATATTAGAAAAGTCTATGAAGGGTATACAACTGGAAGAGGGGAATCAGGAGTGTGATTAATAGAACCGTATATTATCTATATTTGGGTGAACGGGGGTGAAGGGTGATGTTTAAGACATTAATATATGTTGTATTAATGATTTTCCTCATTGTCATACTTGGTAGCGTTTTGTTAGAACAATTTCCTCAATTAGTTCCATTATGGAATGAATTTAAGGCAATCATAGTTGAACTTTATGAATCATCAAAAGTCAAATATGGAACGATTGCTACAATCGCGATTATCGTTGCTGTTGCTATGATGATTGGTACTAGTCGTATTGGATAAAGGAAGCAGGGGGGGAGGCGATAGGATGTTTAGCAAGAAGAAACGATCTTCTACGGAACAACACGATGATCATCAAAAAATCGAGCAGCAATCTAAAAAGAAAAAGGTCAAAAATATTTCTTTAAGACCTAAAGGGTTTATTGCAAGGAAGGCAGGGGTTATCGCATTTTGGACATTGTTTAGTTTTATACTGCTGGTTGTTTTTGTAAATGTGTTTGGTAGTTCTGATGAAGTAAATGCTGATCAGAAAATCGAAATTAAAACCAATAAGGCCATGTCGCAAGAAGCTGTACAATTTGCAAAGGATTTCTCTCAAGATTATTTTACATGGGTGAATTCTACAGAAGGTATCAAACAACGTCAGGAAGCATTGGCTAAATACTTGGGGAGTAATTTAAATGAACATGCAGGCCTTGGAATTGACAACTTATCATGGAATTCCCAATTTGTTGATGCAGTAGTAAAAGGTACAGAAGATAAAGGAAATAATATTTCTACTATTACATTGAAAGTAAACTTTAAGCTGTATCAATTTGAGGAAGATGGCGTAACGGTAAAGGACGAAAAAGCAGGAGTTAAATATTTTGTAGTTCCGGTTGCTTATGATGGACATTCGTTTGGTATTTATGAATTGCCAAAATTCACTTATATACAAGAAGGAACAACACTAAATAAGGTAACTTATCCAAAACTAAAACGTGCTGAAGAAAAAGATACTACAGAAGTTAGAGGGTTTTTGACAACCTTTTTCCGTAGTTATGCGGAAGATCCCCAGGATCAATTAAACTATCTTTTAGCTGAAGATGATGTCATTCAAGGTTTAAATAATACCATGGCATTTGACAAAGTTAAGAGTGCAGAAATATTTAAAGCCAATGAAGATAAAGAATTTGTGGTTTATACGGAGGTTACTTTTATTGATCCTGATTCAGGTATTCCTTTTAATACAAACTATCAACTTACAGTAATACAGAAAAGTGGTAAATATGTGGTAAGTGGAATGGATGAACATAAGGGACAAGCAGTAAAATAACTTGCTGTTGATTTTAATGTGGGAGAAGAAAAATGGATGAATAAGAAATAGACAATGGGGTGAGTCAAATGGGTTTAGAAGAAGTATTCAATTGGGTTAAAGAGCAAGCAGGATATGTACTTATGATAGTGTTAATTGTTGTTGTTTTAGTAACAGCTGCCAAAAGAGCCTGGATTGCCATGTTAGGTGCTGTTATTGGTATTGCGTTTGTAGGGATCTTTATCGTAAATCCAAATGTTATTGTGAATTTGTCTGAATGGTTTGGAGAAAAACTAAAGCTGGGTGCTTAATTATTTAATGAACAGAAAGGGATACTCATGGAAAAAAATCAACGAGTATTGTTGCTGGTTTTAAATGATTTTTTAAAGTTTGATAGAAAAATTTATCAGTTATTTGGATTGAAATTGGGAAGACCCCTTAAATTAAAGACATTACTTTATTTTTTATTCATTTTGGTTTTAGAAGTGGTGCTTTACTATACCCCTATACTGGGATTACCTCTTTACTTGTTACCAGAATCGTTTCTTTTAATTATACCGGCCTTTTTGGCTTATCTATTATCAGATATTCCGGCAGAAGGGCGTATGCCATTGGCATTCTTAAGATCCTTTTTATTCTATCAATATAGGAAAATAAAAAAAGTAACTTATTGTCGGGGGAGAGAAATCCAAAAGCCAACTAAATATGTGTTCTCTGGTTATGCCACAGTAAGTGTAGAAAAACAGAAAAGGTTCAAAGGAAGAAAGGTAAAAATGAATCCTCAAATCTCAATTTCTTATAATTTCGGGAGGGATTTGAGCAGAAAGGAACATGCCGATGAGAGCAGTACTTGATTTCCCAATTAAACATATTGATCAAAATCTAGTATTTGGAAAAGATGGAACGGTGACGGCATATTACAGGATTTCTGGATTTAACTATGACTTTCTAGATCATGATGATAAGTTCATTCCATTCGTTAAGCAACGATCTTTCTTAGAAAACAATAGTAGCGATTTACATTTTATTTTAGAACCTTTTCCCACCAATGTTGAAGAGATAATTGACAATACGATTGCCGAAATTAAAGAAAAAGATTATTTATTACGACAAAACGGGATTAGGTATCTGAATATTTTGAAAGACACTATTTCTAAACAAAAGAACATTACGGAAACGAGTGAAAACATTCAGTATATCGGTATCCAGTTAAATCCACAAAGCAATAGATACGAAGACGGTAATTATGGAACCTCTGCTTTCAAAATCATAAAAGAATTTCTGAAGGGATTAAATTCTCCAGTTAATAAAGCGGTGGGATTGCACGCAACAGATATTTTAATTGATGAAATTGTTGCTTGGAAACAACAAGCTGAAATTGTGAGAGAGTCTCTAGCTTCAGCTTATAACTGCCTAGTTCAATCAGCAACACAGGCTGAATGTATTTATTTAATTGAGAAGGAAACCTCTGTTTCCCCCTCAAATAATGATGTAGAAGTCAGACATAATTATACTTTCGGTGAAAAGGTAAAAGGATTGAATAGAGAGGGTATGGAACATGAAGCAGTTCGACCACATGAGATGGGATTTGTGGAGCTGCAGGACGCTAATATTGAGGAAATATCGCCAACCTCACTTTTGATTAGCAAGATTATTGAGGATAAAGAAAAGAAGCTATACACTCGTTATTTTGTTGCCAAGCAATTGAATATGGAAAACTATTTTCCTGGATTTGAATGGTTGTACCATTTGCAGTCAAAAGTGCCATTTCCAGTATCGGTATCCATCAGAGCCTATTATCAGTCAAATAAATTGATGCTGAAGAAACTGTCAGATAAACGGTTAGAATATCAAGACCAACGGGAAGAGGCTAATAAGGCTGGCAGCTCAACTGATTTAAGCTTGAACCAATCGGAAAAAGGGACCATTCAAGCAGAAAGTTTATTTAGCAAAACTGGTATTCCGGCATATTCATGCTCTTTTGTATTTAAAGTATCGGCAGAAAGTGAAAAAGAATTAGAGATTCGCTCCAGAAGGCTAAAAGATGAGCTAAGCACATATGGGATTAAGATTGTTGCACCATACGGAGAACAATTAAATCTTATGATGGAAAAACTGCCTGGCAGCCGTCAAATTAATAATGATTATAAAATTGAAGTGGAAAGTGGCGTATTGTCGGGAATGATGTTTGGCGCAACCACCAATATTGGTGATAATCGAGGCTTCTTTATTGGCTATACGGAACGTCTGCAACGTCCCGTATTTATCCAACCAGATCTTGCTGCTAAATCATTTGAAGGTCTAAATAATATTGAAGACTCCATTTCAGCTCTTGTGGCCGGGGCAACTGGAAAAGGGAAATCCTTCTTTATGAACCTTTACACGTATTTATCAGTGTTAACGGGTTCGCAAGCTTTAATCATTGATCCAAAAGGAGATAGAAACGGTTGGAATAGCCTTCCTATGATTCCTTCTGAATACATTTCAAAATGGACATTGGGAGCAGATAGGAAAGACGCAGGCTGTCTTGATCCTTTCCGAACAAGTGTTGATGTGGAGGAAGGAAAATCTCATGCGTTGGATATTCTTTCTTATCTTGTAGGGGTGGATATTCAAGATATTGGCTACACCATTTTGAGTGATGCTGTTGAACAGGTTAAGAATATGCCAGATCCATGTATCGGAGCCGTTATCTCATATCTAGAAGATCAATATGAAAACCGAGACGAAAAGATGTCCGAAAAACGCTTTACTGCATTAGAAACAATTAAAAATACACTAGTGTCTTTGAAGCGACAATCGCTATCTCTATTACTCTTTGGAGAAGTTGGTCAAGACTACAATACTATGAATATTGATAAACCAATACAAATTCTTATGGTTCAAAATTTGAATTTGCCGGATGGTTCATCAGAAAAGTTAAGACCATCTGAAAAAATATCAGAAGCAATTCTTATTTCCATTACTGCTTTTACAAAGCAATATATGTTCACGCAGGATAGAAGTCGCCACAAAGTCATTTTGCAAGATGAGGCAAGTGCTATTGATAATACGCCTGTTGGACGAGAGTTAATGAATTTTATTGTACGAATGGGTCGTTATTATAATACTACTCTGTTAAAAGGATCCCAAAATGCCACGGACCATAATAAAGATGTAGCAAATATAGGGATGAAGTTCAGCTTTGGTTTACGTACCAAGCAAGAAGCTATGGAAATGCTTGAATTCTTGAATCTTCCACAAACCAATACAAACATTAATAAAATCCGTAACATGAGTAAAGGGAATTGTTTGTTCCAAGATATTTATGGCCGTTCGGCTATTATCCAAATTGATCCGGTTTTTGCGGACTTAGCAAAAGCGTTTGACTCTTCTACTTCTACTGAAGAAGAACGGGAGAGAGAAAGAAAACGGAGAGGTTATGTTAATCAATTACCAGATGAATCGATAAATACAGAAGAAACACCGAAAGAGCAAGAAGTAGAAGGGGCCATTGTATAACTCAAAGAAAGGGGAGAGTGATGACATGCAACAATTATTAAAGAATGTATTGCTGTGTATGGGAGTTATTTTATTACTTGTGGGGTGTTCTGAGAAGGAAGCATCACAAGTTGAAAAAAATTATGAAGAATATGATAGAGCAGCTGAGGAGCATCTTCTAAATGAAATGGTAACTGATAAAAATGGAATTGGAGAAAGATACGAACTGATTGCTTTTAATGGTTTTGAAGAACAATATAATCAAATGCTATATCAGGTAGCTTACTATAATCCTGAAATCAAAAAAGATAGTTTGTATATGATTAGTGTTGTAAAAGAAGATGGGGGATATGAAGCTGAAGATTCAATTATTGCCATAGAGGGGGAACATTTTAGAAATGACCCATTGAAGAATGAAGTATTAGGCGAAAATAAAAAAAGTCTTGGATCCCTAGATTATGGACATCTAACAAAATTAATTGAAAAATATCCAAAACAATCTTATGTCGTTCATGAATATGTATATTCCCACTAAGAGGGGTGTATCAAATCTATGAGGAAAAGCTATAAAATATCTATTCTATTATCTCTGATTATGATCTTCTCATTTAGTTCGTCCTCAATACAATTATTTGCTGAAGAAATAGAGGTCAGTGACGATTCAAAAACTATTCATGATGGTGAAAAACAAGGAATTGAACTTGGCCCTGAAGATCCGATGTATGGTTCAAGTTATGGAACTTATAAAGGTGATAATGTCCATTATACTCTTGACATTGCTAATCCGGATGAACTTGAACAAAAGGGATTTTTTAGTAATGCCTGGGACTTTATTTCATTACAAGTTGTAGATGAAAAAATATCCGAAACACTCTACTATTCTATATTTTTTGTTGTAGATATGAGTTTCAAGCTTAATGTATTTATGACAAATGTTATGTTGGCGATTCTGAATTTCGCTTATAACACTAATATTATAAATGCCCTAGTAGATAATATTGAGGAAACAATTAGAAATTTAACAGGAATATCGGGTACAAGGTTTGGTAATACGGGGTTATTTGGTGGTTTTTTAGGGGTTATTGCATTGATGACTGCGCTTTTTACATTGTACCAATTTATTGTTAAAAGAGCGTCTATTTTAGCCTTTAGCAGTATTTTGAAGTCAATATTTGCACTAACATTAGCTTTGCTATTTTTCAGTAACTATGCAGATTTTTTGAAAGGAGCTCATAGTGTATCAACTGATCTATCAGCTGCCTTATTGTCCGGGAGTATTGATATTAATGTTAACGAAACAAGTGGAGTTATTGAAAATACAACAGTTCGTGAAAAAATGAACGATAATATCTTCACCATGTTTGTTCATAAACCATATCTCATGCTGCAGTACGGAAGTATTAATGAGGTTGATATTGGATCATCACGAGTAGAAGAATTATTAACAACTACAAAAGGCGAGACAAGAAGAGAAATTGTTGTCAAAGAGGTAACGGAGAAGGGAAATGAAGCACTTACATATGCTGGTGTCATGAACCGTCTTGTATTTGTAGGAGTGATGACAATTACTAATGCAGTTAGTTCTATTCCTATCTTTTTATTAGCATTATTCCTCGTCATTTTCCAATTCTGGTTTCTAGTGATTGCATTAATCGCCCCATTTGTATTTTTGTGGAGCGCTATGCCAAACCAATTTGGTGTGTTAAAACGATACTTTTTTGAAATGTCTATACCGCTTTTATTAAAGATGGGCTTATCAGTTATCGCTTTGGTCATTTTCGGTATTACGGATGTTCTATATAATCTTGATACACTGGGTGGAGGAACACAAGGGTATATCATTACAACATTGCTTCAAAGTTTAATCCTTTTTACATTATTCCTATTGAGGAAACGCATATTTAATGTGTTCTCACTGGGTTCAAAAGAACTCAGCATAATGAGGGAACAGATGAATTCCACATTTATCGATCCAGCGAAAAAAGGTATAAGCAATACACTAACAACAGGTGGTGCTATAGTTGGCGCAGTAGCAGCTGGACCCCAAGGTGCTATGCTGGGGGCCAATATAGGTGGCTCTTTGGGTAATGCTGTTACTGGAGAGTCTGACTTGTCGGAAATGACAAGAGGAGCTTCCATTAACATGATGATGATGGACCGAATAAATCGACAGGCCCAAACGAGATCAGGTAATAACATATCTGAAGTGAATTTAGGTGATTCGGTAGCACTAACTAATGAAAATAATGAAGTATTAACTCAACAACATTTGTTAGATGAAACGGAAACGAATAATGTAATCGGAAATAGTGAAAATCAAGTGGGTCAACCAATGGAAGCAACCTTAGATAGAAATGGGCAACGCCAATTAAACAGTATATCTGATGGAAATCTTACAAAAGGTATTCAAAATGAAAGACCTCAATTAGAAGAAAAAGATAATGTACTAAGGTCAGGTAGAGATATTGCTGGGGTAAATGATTTATCTTCTTCCTCGATTCAAGGTAGCTCAATATATAGCCCGACTGGTCAATCAACACCATTGCAAGGCGCTAGACTTAAGAGTACACCTGTAGATAACTCTTCACCACCTATACTTGATTACAACTTCGATCAAGCTAATCACCAATACGTCGAGGAGAACCGTGACCGACCAATTAATCTTGAAAAAACAAATGTAGATAGAACGGATCTAGATGACTAACAAAGTGAGTGATATATGATGGATCCCAAAACGAAAAATATCTTGATTAATGGCATGATTGGAGTAGCCTTTGTACTTCTAACATTATCTTTTATAGTGGGGAGAAATATGGAATCCGAGCAGAAAGAAAAGGACGTAATCGAACAGCAAAGAGAAGATGGGGATTTTTCTTTTATCAGTCCCTCTTCAGAAGATAATAGAATAAAAGAAAATGATACTGATAGTTCAAGTGATTTGCAAAAAGTGGAACCAAACAAAGATTTAGCTAAGGTAATACAGGATGGAAATCAAGGAGAAATCGCAGTTATTAAGGAATTGAAGGATTTCTTTTCTGAAGAAGAGATTAACGCTTCTAAAGAGGTCGCAAGACAATTCTCTGAAAAATATTATTCGTTTAATGGTGGAGATCCATTATCCCATGTAGAGAATGCAAAACAATATATGGCTATAGATTTATATAATCAATTATCAAAAGAGGTTCCAAGACCGACTTTATCTGTATTTAATAAGCTGATAAAGACTATTGAATTGTACGAGCCGTATGATGTTTCCGATAAAGAGATTGTCTGGATGTCACGAATAAATGGAACCGTATATAATCGCGAAGGCAATATAACAAAGGAAGATGTATTAGAATATAGACTAAATCTGATTAAGGAAGCAGAGGGATTTAAAGTGAACAATATGAAAATAACCTTGATGAATTAGGGATTAAGATTATGAAAAAATCAAAATGGATTTTCATTTTATCCATTCCTTTGTTAGTAATTTTGATCTTGTTTACAATTTTAATAATCTCGATGGGAACTTCTTTACTATCAATTTTTACTGACGATAAAACTGAATTTAATGGTATGTATTTAGGTCCAATAGGTGAACAGGAAATTCCTGCAGAGTTCATTCCAATTTATCAAACAGCAGCAGAACAATACGACTTAGAGCAATGGATTATTTTAGCTGCCATTCATCGGGTAGAAACTAGATTCTCAACTCTTGGTGTTATGGAATCACCGGTTGGGGCAACGGGGCATATTCAATTTATGCCATGTACCTGGATGGGATGGAGTCACCCCTCCTGTGGAGGATTAGGAAGGGGAAGTATGTCTAACGGTGATTTAATAAATCCTGAATTAATCACAAAATATGGAGGCTATGGCGTAGATGCTAATGGGGACGGTAAAGCTGACCCCAGTGATATTGAAGATGCTATTTTTTCAGCAGCTAAATATCTTACTGCCAATATGTCAATGGATGGGAAATATTCGGATCCCTTAAAAAATGCTGTATATGCTTATAACCATGCCGATTGGTATGTTGATGAGGTTTTTATGCATTTTAATCTTTATTCATCAGGCTATATTGCAAAGGAGAATAATCAAGTGCCAATAAGTATGATAGGAGATACTGTGTGGCCTGTCCCTCATACCAAAAATATTACATCACCTTATGGTTCGCGCTGGGGAACAATTCATGAAGGTATTGATATTAACCAAGCAGGTGATGCTGATCTAGGGAAACCTATTGTTGCATTTAAAAACGGAACGGTGGTTTATTCTAGAACAGGTTGGAATGGAGGCTGGGGAAATGTTGTGCAGGTAGAGCATAGTAATGGGCTGAAAACTGTTTATGCTCATCTTAATTCTCTTGGCGTCCGTGAAGGACAACAGGTATCAGCAGGTCAAGTAGTTGGGGAAATGGGTCATACGGGGAACGTAAGATCTTCTACAGGGAAAGGAACACATTTACACTTTGAAGTTTGGTTGAATGGGAACAGAATTGATCCCACACCGTATTTAACTCCATGGTTAGGAGGATAGAGATTAATATATGAGTTTAAAAGAATTTCAGTTTCAAAATAAGAGCATTCCTTATTACCATTTCTCTTACAACGGAGATTTTTATAAAGATTTAAGGGCAAAAAACATGATTCTCGCTGATGGAACACGAATAAATAGCTTTTTTAATCAGAAAACCTTTGAACAATATAATTTTAATCAACCGTATGTACAATTTAGGAAAGCGGCAATGTTTCTTGTTCATTCCTTCCCAGATCAGATAGGGAGAGATTTAGATAACTATATTTATAAACCTGTAATTGATTCTTTACGAAAAACAGGAATTTTCTTTGATGATACTTGGCAAAATATATCGCTTTTTCTTCTTGGAGATTATGCAGAACAGGAAAAAATTGAAGTATTCCTAGTTCCCCACTCTTCGGCAGTTGTCTTTATGCAGGAGTGCATGGGGGAAAGGTTTCAGAGCGAAGGGACCTTTAATGAGATTGTTTATCCACAAAATACAGATTTGATACAGAATGAGGAAAAAGATAATAACAACAAGAGAAAACTTACTTTATTTTGGTGAAAAGCTCCTTAAATTTCATGTCAAAATAGATTTAGAAATAAAAATACCATTTTGACACCAATTTTGACATGAAATTTTGCAAAATTCCGATTATAGCATGTTGAAAATCCTTCATTATCAAGGAATTGTTTCTGATGGTAAGTATATAACTATCTCAAATTAAAAAATCTAACAATCGGAGTGAGATGAGGGGTGTACAAGGGTACGCAGAATAGTCCTCATCGAGCAGTCTTATTACGCTCTATATAACAGACATAATGCCTTTTATCAAACAGTTTGAATTAAGGGGTGAGTGGAGCATGATGGAAGAGGAAATCTTTGATGGTCTGATTGTATCTGAGAAGGAATTAAAGGTGTTGAAGGATTTATATAATTATCGTTCATTAACAACAGAGCAGATTAAGAGAAAGTATTTTTCTGATAGCAAGTATTATATAGATCGGGCTCTTTATCGGTTACGGAACAGGAAGATTATAACGAGTTCTGTGTTTAAAGGAAGTAGAGGAAAGGGGAAAAAAGGACATACGGTACATAGATTGACCGAAACGGGATTGGAGTGTCTGGCAAGGCACGGAATGAGTGTTGAGGTTCAGTCCACTCAGCTATATGTAAGACCTAATCAAATGCACTACTTGACGATGGCTAATGATGTAATGGTGGATCTTACCCTTGCAGGCTGGGAAGTATGGGATTCTAGGAAGGTGAAAAGAGAGTTCAATTTGGATAGGAAGATGACAATTGCTGGCTTACTGATTGATCCAGAAGGTAAGCGTTTTGGCTATTACGTGTTGGATTCAGCTAGCACGGTACAGACAATCGGTAAGATTCAAGCTGAAATTAAAGATAATTATCCACGGATTAAGAACTTCATCATCTTCACAAAAGGACAGCGGTCTTATGAGCAGTTTATGGAATATAGCTTTAATCCTCGAAATAAAAGAGTAGACAATCGATTAATTGAACAGAAGCCTATTTATACAGGCTATGATTTGAAGGTTGTTTCTTCTCGTACAGGAAGAAGGCTGCTACAGAAATACCCATCTAAAAGTGAATGGATAAATGCTCTTGCCAATCATCTAGGTTTTGAAGTAATTAGTGAAACCATCCCAGAAGATGAATCCCGTCAGTCCTTTCCGACAGTTGTGGAATATAAAGATGAAGAAATGTATTTTGTTGACCTATTAGATTCAGACATTACCCAAATTCGCCATATTCAGAATTACAGCAACCAAAGTTACCAATGGGAGAAACGTAAACTCCTAGTAACCAACTATAGTTTCTTAAAAGAGTATCAGAGAATTGAGGATAACCCGTTCTTGATTGAGAAGCTAGACATGAATCTTTCGGATATTGCCGAGTTACTATTCCCGGAAACGCTTCAATGATATATCGAGCATATGATGGGCTGTACATGTGGCTTGTGGGCAATATAAAGTTTGATAATTGGACTTGATTATATGCTTTGACTTGCTCCAATACGAATAAAAAACACCGCACGTGCATGGTAAATGAGGCCGTGGAAAGTTGTCCGTTCAATAATCGCATTTAGATGAGTTGTATCACAAATGAGTTTCAAAAAAGAATCAATTGAAGGGAGTGTGCAGCAGTAAGTGAAATGGAATTTACGGATTCAATATATTTTAATGATTCCCTTAACCTTGGCCGCATTAATGTTTCTTGTCAGTGTGTATCAAAACTGGTTTATCCCAACTAAGTTCACTTTGTTTATCCTAATGATAATTACAGCCGGGTTGTTCGCAGTCCATATTGGTCAACAGCAGCAAACAAAGCTTAAGGAAATGACGATAATATCGACAGTAGCTATCTATCTTGTATTAATTGTTTCTGTTTCTATCCATGATATATGGAAGTGGAATCTTATCTTTGATAAACAAGGGATTACGAAATTGAGTCTTGTGATGTTCAACGTGTTAGCACTATACAGTATTGTTGTTTATTTCCATGCGAAAGCCTCATATAAAAGACTCAAAAGAAATCAGAAGCATAATACTAAATGGCGAGTATCTGAAAGAGAAAAGAGAAAGTTAAATGAATCAGATGATATTTACCTTATTTTAGGGAAGATCTATGAGAATCCGATAGTCTAGTAGAAATACAGTTGTTTTTAAGGAAAATATTTTGAGTGACAGTCAAAACTTGAATTATAGATGATCAAGAGTTGAGTGAAGACTTGAAGCATTTATTTATTAAAGTTGAGTTAAAAATTTGAAAAGGACTTTATTGTTATTATCTATAATTGTATTAACTTTATTTACTTATGTAGTTCAGTGGGAAACAGAAGGTCAAGAAAGATTAAATGGATAACTGCATGTATATAAATTAAACGGATTTATTGGACAAAGATGAGAAATAAGTGTTAAAAAAAGTCAAGAAACACCTATTATTACTGATGAACAAAGATTTACTAAAATTGATGATTTAATTTCAAACGAAAAAGAGAAACAGATTGACGAATTGGATTGTGCGGCCGAGAGTAGAGATTTAGGCTATTTAGGAATGATGCTTCTTCAGATATTGATATATGTTATGTGGGTATTTAGGCAGAATGAAAAGAGCTGTTTAACATTGTAATCACCTATTTGCCACCTACTGGACAGCTAACAAAAGAGTATCCTATGTGGCTGACAACAAAACCCTTGTTTGGCATTGGCATACCAGGACAAGGACGGCTCAATCACTTCTTTTACATGTAGCTACTTCCCGAGGATATGTGGAAATCAACGAGGCAGATGCAGAGTTACTTTCTCTTCTTCCCTGGGTTCTAATTTAATTTTCAAAAAAGCCCTCAGATTTGAATCGTCTGGGGGCTTAAGGAATGTATTATTATGATTATCTTCAAAATAAAGGTTAATCTATAACTGCGGAAAAAGAAGGCAGGCCCTTGCTGCATTAACTGCTGTGGAGGCGAGCGTTGCAATAAATCATCCATTGGTAATGGGATAGAATCACAAAGGTCTTCCTCAAACTGTTCTGTAAGATCTTTTGATACATCTTTACTTCAAACGAAACTTCTCATACCATATCATAGTTTGCGGCCCTATTTCAGTTACTTTCTCATCGATGACCATCAACTTAGTGTTTAGCATTCCTTTGTTAAATAAATAAATTTGAACTCCTGCTTCCAGTAGCTCTCCATAATAAGTTAACGGCAAGTACGGCCCTTTTAAGGAAGGGGAAAGGAAATCCCTCATTGAGAGAATCAAGGAAAACAAAAGGTTGAGGGTTAAACTACCTTCTAAAGACCAAATGGACCCAAACTTTAGGAGAATACAATATGTCATGTACGCAGATGATTTTCTAGTCTGTGTCATTGGGGACATGAAGATACACAGCGAATCAAGGAAGAACTAGGACAGTTCCTACAAGACGAACTGAAGTTAACACTCTCCCAAGAAAAAACACTAATCACGATTGGGGAATAAAGGTAATGTTCCTTGGTCACGATGTCTGCATCTCTACTACTAATAACCTCAATAGGATTAGGAGAGAAGATGGCAAGGAATAAAGTTTCACTTTATTGGCTTTTGCTATCTCAGTAATAACGAGAAAAATCGTAATCAATATCATTATTAATTAGTTGGTTTCTTTAAAATATTTTCAATTCCAATATTTTTGAATATTGACACTATTTAAATAGTGGGATAAAATACAGGAAATAACAGCTTTGGTAAGTTTGGTCGAATTGATATAAGTTTAATAAAATAAGCAACTTTGATTACTGCATCCTAAGAGTGTGAAAATATGTTCTATTATATTGAAGGGGGAAAAAGAATGGAAAACACTCAGGTAATATCAAAGTATTTAAAAACAGGAGAGATGTATAAAGAAAGTCTCCGTGATAATCGGACCGTTTACTATAAGGGTGAACTCATTTCAGATGTAACCACTCACCCGGCTACTAGTGGGGGTATTGATATCATGGCTAAAATCTTTGAT
>Ga0180215_1000519_pt1 | contig 48640 bp, 60 predicted proteins | sample eDN3rd37CBELigBY_FD_128871 | JGI IMG/M metagenome (GOLD analysis project Ga0180215, IMG submission 128871) | Enriched backyard soil microbial communities from Emeryville, California, USA - eDNA 3rd pass 37_C BE-Lig BY (version 2) (version 2) | ecosystem: Environmental > Terrestrial > Soil >... | reverse complement strand
GCGCACGACACCGCTGGCTGGAAAGAGCTCGAGGTGCGTGTCCGCGTCCGGGTTAGGGCCGACCTGGTAACGACGGCCCGCGCCCCAGCCGATGTCGTGGGTTGCCTCGGCGTGGCTCCGGAGGGCAGCTGCCAGGACATCGTGAGCAACGTCACCTGCTTCTCCCACGGTTTGCGACATATCCCATTCGGTCGATCCACTGTCGGCTGCTGGATAGGGGCGGGGGCCGCGCTCGGTCACAGGCGTGTGACCTCCATGACGGCTTGCTTGGCACGCTCGAAGTCGATCTGCTCGGCTGGGATTCGCTGTAGCAGTTCATCGGCAGTGGCCAGTACCTGTGGCACCACCTGGCGGCCGGCGTGCGAGATGCGCTTGGCCAGGCGCTGCTGGTGGGCCTCGTCGAGGAAGAGGAGGGTAATCTCGTCCTGGTCCGCCAGCGCCGCGTAGTCGGCGCGTTGGGTCTCGTCAGCCACGTTGATGAACGTCTCCATTGCTAATGGTGCTTGTGGCTGGTCGTAGAGCCGCAGCGCCAGCCGGATGACCGGGGCACTGGAGTGGTCATAGAGTTCGTGATTGAGTTGGACCGGGACATGGCCACGCACCGATTCGATCTCGATCCGCGGCGCTTTGAGGAGGAGGGCCGTCCCGCCATCAGTGCCGATCGTCAGGCAGGCGTACTCGACGCCGGCGATCGCGGCCGCCAGCTCGGGTGGCAGGGTGTCGGGTGCGGGATGTCGCTGTAGTTCGTGTTCGGACATATGCTGGAATCAAGGAGAAAGATGCCGTGAATTATAGCGGAGCGTCGTGCGACATGGTGTAAGAAACACGTAAGAATTGACGATATCCCTTGATCTCATGTGTCCAAATGCGTACCATGGAAATCCATGTCACACCCTGTCCACTCGATCACCGCCCGGCCCATCCTTGGCCCGGCGGATCTGCAACTCCTGCTCGCGTTCGGTCGCTATTTCTACCTGACGGCCACCCAACTCACCCGGCTATTCTATGCGCCGACCTCGCACACCTACGCCCAGGCCCGGCTCAAGCGGCTGGCCGACGGCGGCTACCTGCAGCGGATCTTCCTGCCACGTCCCAGCCGGACCGGTTCGGCACCACTCGTCTATACGCTGGCGCGCCGGGGACTGCAAGCGCTGGACGCGTGGGGGAGACCCGTCGCGCGGCGCTACCGGCCGGCTGAGGTGCGTGAGACGAGCTACCTGCACCTGGCCCATACGCTGGCCCTCAACGACCTCCTGATCGCCCTCGAGTGCTTCTGCCGGCGTGAGTCACGGGTGACGATCGCTGGGTGGCGGCACGAGCGTGAACTCAAGCTCCAGCCGGTTGGGGTCCAACTGTCTGATGGGACGCGGGCTGGGGTCATCCCGGATGCCTGGCTCGACCTGCGGCTGGCCGGCCGCTACCAGGAGTGCTACGTTGTCGAACTCGATCGCGGGACGACCGAGCAGAAGGCCTGGCGCCGCAAGCTGGCGGCGCTGGTAGCCTACAGTGATGGGCCCTACCAGGCGGCCTTCGGAACACCCTCGCTGACGATCGTCGTCGCGACCCCAGACGAGCGGCGTTGCCAGCAACTCCTGCGCTGGACCGAGGCGGAGCTACGAGCCATCCAGCGCGAGGACGCCGCCAACCTCGTGCGGCTAACCGGTGCCCAGCCAGGCGGCGAGGATCCAACTGACATCTTCGAGGCTGCCAGTTGGTGGACGCCGTTCCGCGCTGCGCCAGGACCGCTGCTTGACCTGCGCGACATCGCGCCGGAGGGCGCCCTGGAGGTCATGCCATGAGGGGGCTGGTAGCCTGGCGGGGGGCATCGCCGCCGCGGTTGCTGCTTGGCCACGCGCAACCGGCTCACCAGATCTGGCCATGGGGACGCCAGCCGGTCGTGTTACAGGGCGATGAGATTCACCAGCATCGCCATGTCATCGGTCTGACCGGCCAGGGTAAGTCGAAGCTCCTGGCGTCGCTGTTCGTCCAGCTCCATACTCAGGGGATCGCCGGCGGGATTATCGACCCGCACGCCGATCTGGCACGCGAGTGCTTGCGCCTGCTCGCCGAAGGTGGCGAACGGCTCGATGGGGGCGGGGAGCGACCGGTCCTCTACATTGACTTCGCCGGTCGGGACGCCTACCTGCCGTTCAACATCCTGCGCCAGCCGTTTGACGCACACACCATCGCCCGCAACCTGGTCGAGGTTTGCAAGCGAGCCTGGCCGGCGCTGGCGGGTGGGGCGGCACCAACCTTTGAGAACATCCTGCTGCACGCGACCGTCGTTCTCGTCGACAACGACTACCCACTGACGCTCTTGCCGCGGTTATTGGTTGATCAAGTCTTTCGGGATATGTCGCTAGCAAACGTCAAGGACGAACAGGTCGTGCGCTTCTTTCACGACCGCTACGACCGGTGGGGAAGGGACGGGGCGCTGATGCGCGAGTCGACCCTCAACCGGGTGGCGCTGCTGACCTTCTCGCCAACCTTACGCTACAGCTTGGGCCAGCGCGAAAACCGGCTCGACTTCCGCCGTCATCTCGACGAGGGGATCAGTGTTATCTACAACCTTGGTGGGTTGGACGAGGCGACCCAGACCTTTTTGGGATGCCTCATCACGGTCGGCTATGAAGTCGCCGCCCTCGCGCGAGCCGATACGCCGGAAAAAGCGCGACGACCCTGGCATCTCGTTTTGGACGAGTTCAGCCAGTTCTCGGCCACCAGCGAGGCGGCCTTGGCCCGCGTGCTATCTCTGGCGCGCAAGTACGGGCTCTACCTGACGCTGGCGCACCAGACCTGGTCGCAGATCAGCGAACGATTGAGCGGAGCGCTCCAGAACACGCTCGGCATCGCCTTTCGGCTTGGTCGCAGCGACGCGGAATGGGCGGCGACCCGCTTCGGGCGCTTCGACGCTAGGGCGATCAAACACGAGGTCAGGGATCCGGCCCAGATCGACCGCACCCATCCCGTTTTCGTCTCAATCGCCGAAGCGTTCGAGGGCTGGACCGCCGAACTGGAAGGGCTGCGTCCACGCCAGGCGTTGGTCAAGCACGGCCAATCAACAGTCAAGATTCAGACACCGGAGATCCCTCCACCTCGGATCAGCCCAGCCGACCTCGATCAGATCGTGGCGGGCTATCGACAGTCGCTGCTTCGGCCCGCCAGCACCGTCCCCCTGGAGGTCGACAACCAGTTGCGTTCCGCTACGCCAGTGGTCTCAGAACAGCGACCGACGCGGCGCGTTCCGATCGGCTGAGTACGCCGTGGCGATAAGGAGCCACAACGTGCAAGTCCCACCTGCGACACTGGAGTACCACGATACTGCGCTGTTTGAGAACTGCAATACGTAAGTCTCACAGTATCGTAGTATCACGCGATCAGCATCGCGAGTGTGCATAGAATGGTCGTATCGTTCCAACGAACAGGCATCGTCTAGTGCGTCCGCACAGCTGTCTCGCAGCAGCCTGTCTGTCGGCGAAGGGGAGTTGAGACAGCATGCGGAACATCAACCAGATTCCCCTGATCCGCTACGGCACCCGTGACGTGGAGTTCAACGCCCGCTGGGGGCTATTTCGGTGCCCCACTCGCCTCGATGGTGACAGGGCTTTCCCTTGCTTCCACGCTGTTCGTCCCAGTTGCGACTATGCCCACATCCACTCTGGCCGCACGACGCTACTCCGCGACGAGGAGGAGACCGAGCATGGGGGTTTCAGTTGCGCACACCATCTATCCAGAAGGCCTATGCCACGGGCTGCTTAGGGTGATGTCCGAAACACGCTGCCCCAAGCGTCTCTATCTCAAACAGTACTGAAACCAACAACAGCGCGTCACACAGCGTGATAGCGAAACGAAGGGGCGTGTCACTGTGGCAATTGATCCGCTCTTATCAGGTATTGGTCTCATCTGCCGCGTCGGAGTGGGAAGCGTCCTTGGCTGGGCGGGGTATGTCAAACTGCGACAGCCGGGCGACTTTGCGCATGTTCTCGAACGTTTGCTCCGCTTCTCGCCACGGCTGTCGCGGCCGCTTGCTCAGCTGCTGCCCTCGCTTGAGCTTGCTGTAGGGATCATGCTCATTGCCGGGCTGTTGACTGCGCTCGTGGCCGGCATGGCTATCGCGCTATTTGTCGTATTCACCGTTAGCCTGATCATCCATCTTCGTCATGAGCGACAACTCAATTGCTTCTGCTTCGGTACGCGTCACCATCGCGCTGGTTCTCGATCGTGGCCGATTCTTCGCAACATCGGACTCATGCTGATGGCGGTCATTGCAGCTGGCGTCCCAGCTTCCTCGTGGAGCATCGACACCCAACTGGGCATAGCAGCGGATGGTCAACTGGCACTCCTGGCCAGCAGTGCCCTGGGCATCGGTTTCACTGCCATAGCAGTAGCGCCTCTGATGGGACGCAGGCGACGGAGAGGCCGGCCCACGATTGACGCTGGCCAACGTGTGTAACCACCTCTGTGAGTGGTCGACAGAGATCGAATGCAACTCACAGAGGTGGTTCGCAACACTGGCACTGGTGAAGCCCGGATGAAATGAGAGGCAGACGCATGCTCATCATGATGATTAGTATCGGGCTGGTGGCCGCAATCGAGACCGTGTTGCTCATTGGCGTCCTCCGCAATCAGGCGGATCTGCAAATGACGATCAGTCGTCTCAACCGGGATATCGATGCCGTGAGACCAGGCAATTACCTCCAACTCACCACGCTCACAAGCATTGACAATGAGCTTCTGAGCCTTGGTCAACGTCAACGTGAGCACCACCTCGTCCTTATCTTCGCGACAATCGACTGTCCGGCGTGCCGTCAGCTTGTCGAAGCACTCTCTCGAGTAGTCGGACAACTCGGTCATCCCATTGACCAGGTCTGCATTTTCTGTATAGACGAGCGCAATCGGGTCGAACAATGGCGCGAAGACATCAACATCCCGCGCAGCGTGCCTATCGTTGCTATGGCCGAGCGGGAAGTCGAACAACTGTGCACACTCCGTGTTGTGCCGACCGTCGTATTCGTTGGACGACACGGTCGCGTGGACGATGTCTTCGAGGGCGCCTTCAGCGAAGGTAACTGGAGGGAGGTGCTCGAGAGGAACCAGGCGCGATCGGCTCAGATCCTCGTGTAACCAATCCGATGGATCTTGAATTCGAAAGGAGTGTCCCGTGCACACATCACACAACTTGAACGAGCATCGATCGGGTGCCGATCACGTTGATCGTGCCCTCGGACGCCGTCTCTCGCGACGCCGGTTGTTGGGGCGGATGGCGCAAGGAAGCGCCGTCCTCGCTGCTGCAGCGTCAGGACTGTTCTCGTTCAGTGCTTTTGGACACGTGATTGGGACGACGGTGAAGGACGCCGCAGCCTGCGGCTACTGTCCCTATGGATGCACCAGCGAGTGTACCCTGAGTTGGTGCCGATGCGACGCTTGGAATGTAACGCTCGGGTATTACCAGATCTGCAACCGTCCCTCTGCAGCTCTCGGAAAACGCTGCATCGCATTCATTCTGCCAGGCTCTTGGGGAACATGGGAATGCCCCTGCGGATCGTATACGTGCACACTCGGTGACTCATAATCCTCCAACCGCCACACACCCGGAAGGAGCATCACGTGGCAGAAGACATCGGTAACATGGGTCCGCATCCTGACATCGCACCCTTGATGGTTCAGGAACTTGAGATGCTCAAACCTAACCGCCGGCTGGCAGATTCCTCGGTTTCCATCCTGCAGCAGCGAACACTTCCGGGGCTACCGAAGCCATTCGGGGGTGAGGGCTACGAAACGATCTCGGTCGTTCTTGCGCTGAGTCCGGCGATTTCCGGCGGTGATGATGTCGATCACTTGGTCGCGTATATCGCTCGACGAGACGATGATGCAACCGAGTGGGAGTCAGCAGGAACGCTCTACAAGCCGTTTGCCAACACCGGATCGAAGCCGTGGACCGGCGCGATCACGATCGACGCACGCCGAGGTATCGCGGTCGGAGCCCTCGTTCATCATCCTGATGTGGCGGTTCAGCAGATTGAGCTTCCCGACGGATCAGTGTTTGAAGACCGGGTCACGAACAACAGCGTCCTGATCTACGCCCCACTGCGCTCACCCGAGCGATGGTCGGGTGAGGCCCTGATCCGAATGTTTACTCAAGACGGCCGACTGATCGAGTCGGCTGCGCTACCACTGCATCCAACTCCGCCGACGGCCGTTGCAGGATGATCACCTTCTGGAGCAAGGACGAGCATGGAGTCACCACGGCGCGGCTCCTTCTTCGGATAGTCGTCCTCCTCCTGCTATTGAACACACTGGCCTGTAGGACGACGGGCTCCTCCCGGGAGGAGCCCGTCACAACACCGCTGTCTCCGAGCCCCTCGACGCAAGCGGTCACGCTGGTCGCCACGATGACGACACCTGGTATCAGTCAACCACAGCGTCTCGAGAACCTCATCCTCGACAACCCACGCGGTGTTGCGGTTGCCGCTACAGGCGACATCTTCGTCGCGGACAGCGGCACGGCGGACAACCCATTCTCGGGCCGCATCATCCACCGTCGCCGTGATGGGACGGCCGGCCCATTTGCTGTCCGTTTTGGAGCCGCGACAACGGTGCTCGCAGGAGAGGCATTACTCCTCGGACTGTCTGATGTCGCGGTTGCGGGCGATCGGCTGTTTGTCGTTATGGGGGCCGGTGCCTGGCTCGAATCTCCACTGTACTCTGGCAATCGACTCATGGAGCTTTCCCAGACCGGAGTCATCACCGACCGCTTCGACATAGGCGGGGTCGAGCAGCAATTTGATCCAGATGGTCAGGGTATTGACTCAAATGCGGCGGGGGTTGCCGTCGAACCAACCGGTGCCATCTGGTTGAGTGATGCAGCAGGGAACTGGGTGGCGCGCGTCACGCCCTCCCAAACGTCAGGGGCATACGAGGTCTCATCGATCACCGCATTCCCGGCGATCGATGATCGGGAAGCTGTTCCAACGGGCATCACGGTGGGCCCCGACGGCTCGGCGTATGTGGCACTCTTCAACTGCAAGCAACCAGGACTGGGACAGGGTGGCATCGCGCGAGTCAGCGCCGACGGGAACTACGACATCGTCGTCACAGGTCTCACGTCGCCGATTGACGTTGCCTTCGATCCATCTGGACGCTTATACATCCTCGAATTTGCCAACGATAATGCACCGCAGAGCGGTAAGCTGAGTGTCGTTGAGTTGGGTGGCAGCGTACACATGTTGGTGGACCAACTGAACTATCCGACCAGCATGAGCATCGATCTCGAAGGTCGTATCTATGTCGCTGAGATGGCGACGCCAAGCGGAGGTTCTTCCGGGAGCGGTCGGCTCCTGATGATCGACGTCGCGACAGCTCCGTGAGGCAGGTCGTGTATCCGAATGGTCCATTGCCGCTCAGTGGCGGCTCAATTGTGCGGAAATGGCTGCCAGAGTGGAGGCAACAGTGGTCGCGTCCATCCCAGATCCAGCGTTTGAGCAGACGCACTTCACCCTCGATAACCTCATTCAGATCGTTGCTATCGGTGAAACGAGAGCGGCTGACGATATCGACATCACCCTCTTGTCTCTTGAGTGCTACCATGATGGGTTTGCCGCCTTAGTTCTTGCCGAATCATCTGCTGCTGCGCCAGTCGTCAGTACCGCGTGGCCACCTGAACCGCCTCGCCTTCTGCGCAGCACACTCGTCGTCACCGACGTTCGTACTGACACTGGTCAGCGCTATACTTGCAGACCACGTGCGGGGCATGGGGGAGGGCGACCTGATGGGCGGATCGAGGTGCGATCAGTTTTCGCCTGCGCACCCGCGCTTGACGGACATGCACGGTCGCTGACACTGACGGTCGAGCAAGTGGAACACGTCAGCTATACGTTGGACGGCGCCGCTGCGTGGAACGAGAGTCAGGTCCTGGGAGGGCCGTGGTCGCTGACGTTCAATCTGCCGTAACCTGGTCAACTGGTCAACAGGCCTGGGAAACGAGGCACGAGGATGAATCAAGGGCTTGAGCCGGTTTTCGGTGCTGCGGAACTCGAACAGATCATTGCTGTTGCGCAACGACGCTTCAGGGGGAACATGTCGCTCAGCCTCACGAGCCTGGAGCGGTATGTAGAGGGATTCCGGATCAATCTGCGTCTTGACTGGACCGGCCCGACTGGACATGTGCCAAGACTGACGTGGCGAGCGACGGATGCGCAATCGACAAGCTATGGTTGTCTTGGTTGTGGAGGAACTGGCGCAGGACAACCTCTAGGTGCAGATCGTTCCGTCGGGGCCGATTATGCGCATACCTGGCGTATGACGTGCTCATTCGACCGCGCGATTCCAGACGACGCGCGCGAAGTCCTACTGTCGTGCGTCGTCAACCTGTCGCGACCAGCGAGCGGACAACAACCGGGTATGGATCATCCGTGGGAGCGAAGCGCCGAAGACTGGGAGATCGGATCTTTCACAGTCCAGATTGATCACAGACAAGGGTCGTCGTCGTAACAGCGCCACAGGCGTGTGGTTGCCACACTGTTGTCGCCAAGGTAAAGCCTGCTCAATGCAACACAACCCTGTGGTTGGGATATCGCTCGCTTGGCCGTCCGTGAGATGATCTCTATCGTCCGTTGGCTCGGGGATAGGTATGAACAGTTTCTCACCGTCGACGGCCAGTAGTAGCATTCCGTCGACACTATCAAGTCAACACCTGGCGGCCGCCAGTGCGCATTCATGAGCATCCCCACCGTCACGCTGCCGAGCACTCCCGCGTCGATCAGCAGCGTCATCCGCAGTCCGAACCAAAACGATGCAAGCGCCTGCTGCCAGCATTCCGATCGGCAGGATCAGCCGCACGCTTGCTCCAACCAGTCCGAAACTGCGTCCGCGCATCCGCTCGGGAACCCGTTCCTGCAAAACGGTGAAGAAGATCGGACTGCCAGGGCCGAACAGCAGGCCGACCACTGCACGTGCGGGATCACCAGTGATCTGTGCACAGAGGCGGACAAGCCGCGATTGCTCGGCCATGATCTAGGCAGGATCAGGTGTGGTTGGGCGCCTGGGCGACATGATAGGTCCTCCTGCAGAAACGGTCGTTTCTTAGGATGTCGCACCGCGCGCGAAACATATCGTGCCAACTCCACAAGACATTCCAACATGTCGACACGTCTGTACGCCATGGTCCGAGCCGCGTCTGCTTACATCCTGGCCCAGTAGACGACGCGGCCCACTCCAGATATGTCCTTCAAACTCGCGGGGACGCAAACTCAAATATTGACATAACCCATCCAGCCAGGTATAAACGACGTACCAGATGGAACGCGATCGACCCAATCAGGCGGGGGAGTCTGACCGACCGGACAAACTCGCCGAGACCATGCACACTCTCGACGAGGGTATCACGGCCGTACTCGAGGGCGAGGCTTTCAGGCGGTATCTCGCCGCTATGGGCCGCTTCCACGGCTATTCCTTCGGCAACGTGGCCCTCATCCTGGCCCAAGCTCCCGAAGCGACCGGGGTGGCTGGCTACCGCACCTGGCAGTCACTCGGCCGTCAGGTCCGCAAGGGGGAGCAGGGCATCCGCATCCTGGTGCCCCATACGCGCCGGGTGGAACTCGATGAGGGCGAGGAGGAGCGGGTCGTGCGCGCGTTTGGCGTCGGAACGGTCTTCGACATCAACCAGACCGAGGGCAACCCACTCCCCGAACCACCGATCGCCGAGGAACTGCGGACGGCCAGCGACGCCGGCCGGCGGCTCGCTACCTACACCGAGCGCTTCCTGACGCAGAATGGCATCCCGGTCGAACGCGTCCCCGAACCCGTGCCTGGCCGGCCGGCGACCAAGGGCAGCTGGTCGCCTCGCGAGCGGATCATCCGGGTACGAGACGATCTCGCGATCGATCAGGCGGCCAAGACGCTCGTGCATGAGACGGCGCACGCCGTTGCCGAACATCGCGGCTGGCATGCCCGGAACGATGCCGAGACCGTTGCCGAAGGCGCCGCCTACGTCGTGCTGGCCCACTTCGGGATTGACAGTGGGAGCTACTCCTTCCCCTACATCGCTGCCTGGGCCGAGGATCGCGCGATCCTCACCCGCAATCTCGCCGGTGTCCAGCGGACGGCCCACACGATCATCACCGGCATTGAAGCCCTCGAACCAATCGAATCGGTCGAAACCAAGCAGAGCAACCCAAGTGTGAGAGGAGGTGAATCCCCATGAGAAGCATCAACAAGATCATCCTGATCGGTAACGCGACTCGCGACGCCGAACTCCGCCAGACCAAGAGCGGCAAACCCGTCTCGAACATCCGCCTGGCGACCAACCGTATGACAGGAGGCGAGGAACGTTCCCAATTCCACACCGTCATCTGCTGGGACAAGCTCGCCGAGACCACCGGCGCCTACGTCAAGAAGGGTGACCCGCTCTACGTCGAAGGGCGACTCGAGTACCGCACTTTCCAAGACGAGGAAGGCAAGGAACGCGGCGTCTGCGAGATCATCGCCAGTGACGTCGGCTTCCTCGGCCGCCGTCCATCAGCAGATGGGGTCCCTGACACGATAGGATCGAATCCGGTCGCAGACGACATCTCACCGGACGACATCCCGTTCTAACCAGTGGTGGGGGCGGGTGAGCTGTATCGGTTCATCCGTCCCACGTGACCACGACCTCCTCCCCAGATCGGGGGCGGGACTGAACCGCCTCAGCTTGCACCCGGTGTGGGTGACCAAGAGGAGGTATTCAAATGCAAGAGGGATCGACCGTCCGGATCGGCCTCGTGGCCGAGATCGCAGACTACGCGATCGTGATCATCGAAGACCGTGTCACGGTTGCCTATCGTGACGGGAACCGCGCCGGCGAACTCGTCACGTCCCAAGAGGTGCGACATCTGGCCAGGTTCGTCGAGCGTTCCCACGCGCTACGCGTGGCGCTCGTCCAGTTCCCGGACTTCGAAGTTGTCTACCTCTTCGATCTTTCCCGGGATGGCTACGGTTATGCGGTCAATCTCCAGGTACCGCTGTGCTCAGAGTGGGGCACAGCACCGGACGAACTCTGGCAGGGATGGTCGCACTAAGTTCGGTCGCCCTCGCTCACTAGCGTCACTCGCATCTCTGGAGGCAGGGCCAACCCTGCCTCCATCGCTCTCGTCCAAGATATGCATCGGCCAAATTCGACACGACAGGCGTCGGGACTCTAGGCAGGCCCTCGGACGAGACGACGCAACCGCCTCATGCCGGGACGATCACCTTCGCCGCTGTCCGATTAGCAGGATGTTGTGCGTCTGTATCTATATCGGCAGGGTCGCACGGCGCAAGGGCCGGAGCAACCAACCACACAGCCGCCCTCGCGGTGAAGGAGTGAGTGTATGGTACGCATCTATGTTCGCCGGAAAGGATTAGATACCTGGCACTGGTGTCGCAACTGCTCGCGTTATCCGAGCGGAACCGAAGTCGAACGGAGTTCTACGCGGCCAACTTCAGGCGAGTTGTGCAACGAATGCCGCTCGAAGGAGAGCAACGGCACCTGCCGAGAGTAGATGCACCGCAAGGCTACGGTATCGAACGCAGTCACCTTCGGATCGAGCGAGACAACCCACCAGCCACCTCCACACTTGGAGGACGGACCGGCTATCCGAAAACCGTCATTCGGCATTTGACCCCGCCGCTGCACTGGACAATACAGAAGGGAAGTAGCGACCGGAACTCAAGCGTCTTCCAGTCCATGAGTTTCCACTCAAGTGAGGGAGGGAACGCATGTCGCGCTTATTGGCTCCGAACGAAGGCTCCACCGGACGTTGGGCAGGAACCGTTATATTAGCGGCAGTCGTTGGTGTCGTCAGCATGGTCTTGACGGGATTCGCCATTGCAGGACGTGGAGACAGTAGCGCCGAAGCTGCAAGCGCATTCGGTGTCTACCTGCGACCATCAGATGCGTCAATCGCTGACCCCATCGATGTAAGCCTCGTTCAGCAGCGGATCGAGGGACGAACATTTACAGCCGTTGAGGATGCTAACTCCTTGACGGCCTTTGTAGACTCCGCACACCCGCAATCAATTTGGATCCATAGATCCGCTCTGCCATCCGTCTCGGCCGAGTGGCTACGCAGTCGAATGGCTGATGGCATCGTCATCGTCGGCATTGACATGCCAGCCGCTGAGATTGCGTCCATTCTCAGGGTAGACGGAGGGAGTACGCCTGACTGGAATCCACCTAACACCAGCACGTTTGTCGTCATTGGCCAAGCGCTTGCCGTGCCGTATACGAATGAGGCTGGGGAGCCCGCGACCCGTAGTCGGTTCACACGGGGCAACAGCACCTTCGATCCAGAAGATCCGAGAGGCCTGATTGCGGCAGTTAATCGGGTAATTGGAAACATCCGTGAGACGTACGGAGGATCGCCCTAGGCTATTGCACAGCAACTCAACCCAGTGACGGACAACCCGAGCACGTTGTCTGGGCTGGAGAGGATTGGCAACCATGAGCAGACGTCTGCTATCGGCACTCTTGGTCGTATGTCTGATAACGATTGCATCCTGGTCTCCTGCTGCTGCGGAGTCAGACTCAGTGACCATTCTAGGGCAAACGCTATGGGGCAGTTCGAGCACTGATAATCATGATGAATTCGGCCCGTATAGTGTTGGGGTGAGTTGGCGAACTGGCTGCTGTGGCACATTCACCTACATGTCAGCGCGCAGCATCGGCTATAACGACGATCTGTACTGGCATGAAGTCTGGGACGACATCGCATCATGTGGGAACTGCAACATCACCGATTCGACCAAAGCGTATCGCTGTGGCTGGGGAGGCTGTGGATCGTATAGCTACGTCACGACGAGACACTACTTCGAGAGTAGTGCAATTGCCGGTTCGGCAACGTTCTACACCAGCCACGATGGGAACCACTCGACATCTAACTGCTGGAACTACGCTGGATGTTAGTGGCGCCGTCACACGTTAAGTGGCCCAGCAGGGGTTGTAGCTCTTGCTGGCGTATCGTGCATCCATTATACAGTCGTGTCTCGATGCCACTGACTTGGATGTCCAGCAGCATCGCGGCCTCGATCTGAGACTGACCAGGCAGATGAACGCGTTGGAACGCTTCGTGCTGACCAGTCGGCAACGCTGCAACGGCTCGCAACACCCGCTCGCGCATATTGGGCCATGCTTCCGATTCGTGGTAGGTACTACCGAGCCGTGGCGTAGAAGCGACGGCCAGCAGACATTGCTGTCAAGGAGTGCTCGTGAACCCGATCACTGGGCAACTCGCCAGCGGAATCACCACCAAATCGATGCCATGGCACTGCTGATCACGAATTCCACCGGTGTCCGTCTGAGGTTGCTGATCTGACATCGAGATTACAGCTCCATGATCGCAGCGCGAGCAACGGCCACGACCAAGCGGCAAGCGAACGCAAGAAAAAGCCGACCATGGTACGGGCGACCATGACGGACCTACGCGACGCCACCGGATGGCAATGTCCAGTAGGTCATGCACTTGTCGGGCGATCAACAGGTCGTGGCGCATGGCGGTGAACACCTCGTGCGCCAACCAATCGCCCTGTCCGGCCACATACTACGTTCTTTCGCCTGCGACATCTTGCTCACGCGCTGATCGGGTCACATGCTGCACACGCACGGCCTACAGAAAGTTGCCGCACACTCTCTGGCGTTGCGGCTAACCTTCGCGCAATTCTGTCCGATTATGGCCAGCTACGGCGTCTTAGTAACTATCGTTGCTGGGAAACGTGAAAGGTGGTCAACCTATGGCGGACAACCTTGGCCGTGAGATCTCACGGCGTAGCTTGCTCAAAGGAGCCGTCGCACTCGCTGGCGCGGCCACGGTTGGCCAGATCATCTGGCCGAAGGGTGCCTCGGCGTACTCCTACTGCGCGGACTGTGACAGCGGGTACGTCGCGACGTGCTCCCACTGGTGCCACCCAGGCTGCTTCCCAGATAGAGGTCGCGCATGGGACCGCTGCCAGGGAAGCTACTACTGCACCAGCTGCTTCAATCAGATCGAGTGCTGGTGCGAGTACTACGACTGCGAACTAAATGGCTGCAACGCGTGTTTCTGCTGCTGCTAGCGGACGGAGGGTGAGATGAGCAATCCGGCGGCGTTTGGTGTCCTCGAAGTGGCCTGGGAGATGACCTTGGCCGGGCCGGCTGGCGAGGCACCACGCACCACATCTGAAGCGACTCCGCACGATCTCGAAACACTGCCGTTTCGGCCGTACCAGGTGACCGGCGTCGACGCCGTGAGCGTCCATCACATGCGTGTCACTCGCACACTCTCGCGAATGACGGCCCCAGATGCACCACGCGAACGTGTTCCCACGCCAACGCTGATCACCGAATACGAGGTGGACAACGACCGCCTGCTACGTCTGATGCAGTACGTGCCTCCCCAGGGCAACTCGGTGGTCTTTCGGGTTGCCGCTGGGATGACACGCCAGATCGAGGTCGGCTCGGCCGCTGGTTTGTACATCCAGGGCCGATGGTATGCGGATGGCGGAGCGACGACGGCATACTGGGATCCGACAGGCGGGGCAACGCTGCTCTGGCAACTCGACGAACGCGCCCTCGAACTCTACGGCGAAGGGTTCAGCGCCGACGAACTGCTGCAGTTCGCAATCGACCTCGCGTAAGGAGTGGACGGCGTGGATCATATTGCTGTAGCGGCAGTCGGGATCCTCGCCGTCAGCTTTATGGTCGCGGCTGGTGCCAAGCTGGTTTCGACCGCATCATTTCGACAGACGCTGAGCCAACTCCTGCCCTCGATACCACCGCGCCAGACCGCACTCATCACCATCTTCATTCCCGCATTCGAGTTCGGCTTGGGGCTCTGGATTCTCAGTGGCCTGCACCGTCCAGCAGCGCTTGTCACGGCGATCCTGACGCTCCTGGCATTCTCCACCGCCCTGCAGTGGCTCCACATCCATTCCCCGAGTGCCGCATGCCACTGCTTCGGCGACCTTCTTCCTCATCAGTGGCAGCAGGGGGCGTGGGCTCAGGTCCGGAACGTCGCCCTGTTGCTGCTCGCTGCATTGGGGCTGAATGAGCGAGCCGTGCTCGCGCCCATCGCCCTCGTCGCAATCGTCTGGATAGCTGTGTTGGCCGGCTGGAAACGATGGGCGCAGCATCGACCAATCGGCACACCCGGCTGAGGTGGCAAGGCCGTGGCAGCCAGTCTGGCTGCTGATGCGAGTCGCCGACTCGGCGCATTCCAGGCGTCGCCTGACATTCTCACGACACTTGCGACGGTCACCGTCACCTGCGACGGCACGTTGCTCGAGTTCTGCACGCTCGCCAGCCAATTCGATGACGACCGGTTCACCTGCGACAGTTTTCACCTGGCCTAGTCAGTCTTCGGAGAGCGCGGGCGAGTGCACCGTACCTTGCGCGATCGATCACGGTACCTGCACTGGGATGCGGTGTAACACCTGTTGGCGCCGCGCGTAGTACCACCAGAAGGAGGGCGCGTGGATCACGTCATCGGCGACGAGCAGACGAGTGGACCATCGATCGCCACGCCGGTCGGTGGCCTTGCTGCCCCGACCTTTGTCGACCTCTATCACGGCTATGCGGATCGTATCTTCCGCTTCGCGCTGGCACGGACACGTTCGCGTGCAGTTGCGGAGGATATCGTCGGCGACACGTTGCTGCGTGCGATCGAGCGCTTCAAGCAATTCGATCCTACGCGCGGAAGCTTCACTGGCTGGATCTTCGCGATCGCGAATCGCGAGATTATCAATCATCAACGCTATCAGTTGCGCCTGCGCCGCCTCCTTCCTCGCCTCTGGTCGAGAAATACTACCGACGACGACCTGGCCGATGCGGTGATCCGGGAGGAACAGGTCGTCGCGATCCACCGTGCCCTCGCCCAACGCTCACGCGCCGATCAGGAAGTCATTGCGCTGCGCTTTGGCGCCGGGTTATCCCATCACGAGATCGCTGAGGCCCTCGGCATTTCTACCGGTACCGCTCGTGTCAGACTCCATCGCGCGGTCGAACGCCTGCGAAACGACCTCAACAGCGACCAGCCCGAGCACGGACAGGAGGATGCAGATGTGCGCTGAGCAACGCGATGTCGATCTAACGCTGCGGCAGGTGCTCGGGGCACCGCGCCCAACGAGTAGTGAGCGAGCCCGGATCCTCCAACGCCGCGTCGAATCACAGCCTGCGACTAGCCATCGCGAACGGCGCTTGGTGTTGGCGGGATCACTCGTCCTCGCACTGGCACTCCTCGTCGGGGTGTTTGTTTCGACGCAGATGGAGTCGTCACTTGTCCGGAGCGTTTCCGCTGCCGAGCGCGCGCTCGCGACGCCACAGCCGGGAACCGGCCGGCATCTGCACATCGACGTGGTAACACACCTCGGCGCGCGCGCAGTCCTCCCGCCAGTGTGGTCAACGGACGTGTGGCAGCGAACGCTCGACGATGGAACTGAACAGCTCATGATCGCGTCGATAGCTCCCGACGGTACGCCGCTTGCTCGACTGGTGAGCGCTGGGAATCAGTGGGAGTTGGCAGCCAACGGCTCGATCGATCGAGGTATTGGATCCCCCGCCACCATCCCGATCGACATCAGTGCTGGCCTCGTGTCGCCTGATCAGCTACGAGTCCAGTTGGCGGGCCATGAACCAGTGCGGACTGAGCAGCACGGCAGTGTGCTTGAACTCACCTATCGATTCCCGACCGACGCGATCGAGGGAGATGTGCGCGATCTCGGATTTCTCCCGCAACAACTTCAGATTGCGATCCAGGTTGATTCCGCTCATGATCGGCTGATCACTTGGCGAGCCCAGGCAGTCGATGAACGTGGCACCGTCCACGATCTCTGGGAACTCAGGTTTACCGTCTGGGACGACAACCTGCCTGCATCAGCAGTGAGTGACGAGCACTTCATGATCAGCGGTGACACCGATTCTCCAACGCGCACGACTGAACTCGACCTACCGACGACACTGTCCCTCTCCGCTGGCACGCTGACGCGCACGACGTTCCAGGTTGAGCAGCATGAGGCGTGGAAGGCTATCTACTCATCACCAGACTACGGCGTCATCCAACTCGACATCATCGCTGCATCAATCCCAACAGATGACCTTCCTGTAGCGCGCACGCACACGTTCGCCGTTGTCGGTGTCGATGTCTGGTGGCAGGAAGATCCCGAAAACGTGTGGCCGCGCCTGGCGATCTGGGAGGATGGACGATATCGCTACCGCCTGTCCGTCCTACAGCACGCCCCTGAGTGGGATGTTCGCTCCTTGGAGGAATTCGTCGAAACGCTTTCCACCACCGCCTGATCTGCGTCACGTGGGCGGCTACATCGGTCGGCGTCTCCGAGCGAATGGGCGGCAAAGTAGCCGGCATTTCGACAGCGTTGTCGAAACACCGGCTACTCGGCGTTGAATTCGCACATCACCGTCCGGATCTCTGCAGGTAGCCGGCGGTGCGGCTCCATGTCATCAGGGCCGCACAAGAATACGAGAGGACGATGGAATAGGTTCTTGCTGCAGCGACCTGCGGTGGCGTAGGAGACGCACATAAGCAACGGGAGGAGAGGGGAGACGTCATGCGACTAGTGATTCGGCTCGTACTGAGCGTGCTACTGTTGCTCGGGTCACTGTTGGTTACGATGGTGTTTCCGCGCGCCGTCCAAGCTAGTGATAACTCAACCCAGTGTAAGTGGGACTTCCCATGGCCGAGGACCATGGCCGAGGACCATCAAGTACTGGATCGAATCGGGCTATAACACTCACGGGATATCATTTACGTCGCAAGCAGCGACACGCGTGTCCTATGGGGCCAACACCTGGTCCGAAGCGCTGACCAACCTGTCATTCCAGCGGGTCGACAACCGCTGGGACGCAACTGGTTATATTTACTCATCCCCGGGGCGTGAAGGAAGTGCGGTCATTGGACTTCCCCCGGTTTGATAGACACCTGAGTTGTCGGGGATGATACCCCGGAGCGAGAGGAGTCCCGTCATGCCGAAATCGCCCCCACGCTATCCGGATGCCTTCCGGGAGGAGGCCGTCGCCCTCGTACAGGCTGGTGAGCGCACGAGCCCACAGATTGCCCGCGATCTGGGCATCAACGAGCAGACCCTCAGGAACTGGGTCAAACGGGCGGAGATCGATGCCGGGCATGGAGCGCCGGGCGAATTGACCAGCGATGAACGTGCCGAGCTGGTGCGTCTGCGCCGTGAGAACCGCGTGCTCCAGCAGGAGAAAGAGATCCTGAAAAAAGCGGCGGCGTACTTCGCCAAGGAGACGCTGTGAGCCGCTATCGGTTCATTCTCGCGGAGCAGGCCACCTATCCAATCACGCGTCAACGACGAGTTTCCAACGCTTGACAGGTTCGTCAGTCGAGACACGGTGAGTGGCGAGCAGGTCGAGACACCGCTGGTGACCGGGTCGACGACCAGACGGTCGGTGCCGAATCCCAACGTCTGTGCGACGCAGCCAATCAGTTCAGGCGTTGGTCGGTCGTTAGGCATGCGGGATCACGGTTGGCCCCACCATCTGAGAGCACGTCCATTGGCCAGCGCGCTCCGCGTCACGTAGCAGGTCAACGGCGTGCGTCTAGAACTCTTCGATGTAGGCAGCCGCTACCTCCTCGGGCGGATTGGTGTAGCGCTGGATGTAGCGCTGTGACCGATGTCCCAGCCGGCGCTCCAACTCATAGGCATCGGCACCCGTGGCCGTCGCGAGGTGGAAGGCAAACGTGTGGCGCAAGTCGTGGGGACGGAGTGGGGCGATGCGTCGCGCCGGATCCGGAAACTCCGCATCATGCCAGCGCCCGATCTGCTCCAGGATCAGGTTGATCGCCCGCGCCGACAGTCGCCCATCACTGGACCGGGCTGGGAGGCCAACGGCACTGAGGAAGAGCGCCGTCGACGCGTCACCCGCATCGCGCGGCCGTTCCCGTTCCAGGTAATCGGCCAGCGCCTGGCGCGCATCAGCCGAGAGGAAGACGGTGCGTTCGGTTCGACCTTTCCCTTTGACCCGGCTGATCCGCCCCTGACGTGCTTGACGTAATCCATCGACGGTGTGCGGGCTGACCTGATCGAGATCCAGATGGACGAGTTCCTCGCGGCGCAGACCCGTCGAGAGCAGGATGTAAACAATGGCCCGGTCGCGCAACGGGCGTGCCTGCTGTTTGAGCGGCGCGGTCCCGTTCCCGACCCATCGCGCACCCTTCTTCTGGTGGAAGCGTTCCAATCGGTCGCAGACGTTCTTCAACGAGCGGACCTGGCCGGGGGAGAGGGCGCGTGGTTCGAGGGCCGGCAGGCCCAACTCGCCAACGCCTTTGGCCGGATCACCAACCGGGAAGACCCTCGGCGCCTGGACGGCGACCCAGGTCGTGCAGGCGGAGAGCGATGCCAGGTGATTGTTGACCGTCGCCGGCGCGAGGCCCTGATCGATGAGCGAACGTTGCCAGGCGACGACGTCACGCTTGAGGCAGGTGGTGATCCGGTCATGCCCGTAGGCCGCGACGAAGAAGCCAACGAAGCGGTCGAGGTGGAGCGCGATCTTCTGGGTGACGGCCGGGGAACGAACGCCAATAACGGCCAGCGTCAGGTAGCGCGCGGCCCACTCGGCGAGCGAGTCGGGCAGGTCCGAAAGGCCCGCCGGAACCGCCGTCACCTTTCGTGAAGTGCATTGCGGGAGATACTGGAGGGTTTGAGTGGCGTTTCGATGGGTCATAGGGCCTGTTCACTTCACAGAAGGGGCATTCTGGATAGTGCTTTTACACTAGCAGGTCCTGGTGATGGATTGCAAGGGGCAAAACGGGGTCACGCCCGCAACTGTGGAACGATGGATGGTCGATCGATGCCAGAAGTGCATCACATCTGAAGCTGTGCTTCCTATATATAAAGGAAGAGGACAAGAGACCAGCACGAAGCATGGGCGGTGAGGAAGCATGGGCGAGAATGAGCCGACCGGGGTGAACGAGAGCAAGTGCTCTGCCAAGTCGCTCAACTCGGATGCACGTTGAGCGTTCGAGCACTACCTGGTGATCCTGCTGACGGTTGCCGACAAGCACCTCTTCGTCTCTCAGCTCGTAGGGCGGGACTTGAAGGGGTGAGTCCGCACACGCTACGGCACACGTTTGGGAGAAGTGCGCTCGATGCTGGCATGGGTCTCATGACTGTTGCGGCGTTGGTGGATCATGAATCCAGCGAGACGACGGCGATCTTTATGCAGTCAACTGCGAGAGACCTAGAGCGAGAGGTCGATCGGCTCGTGAGCGATTGAGTACAGATCGTGCTCAGCCAGTGCCCATCACGGTCCCGACAGTCGTAAGACTTCTGAAAGCCTCGATTTCTCGCCCAGCATTGACAAGAACTCCAAGCTGGGATCGGATTGCTCACAGCGATCCCAGCACGGTCAGTTCTTCACAGTACGACCGTCCAACGTAGTCGGCAGCCATAGCAAGCAGCGAAGCCTGCTTCGCGGACAACGTGTTTCGAGAAACGCCAGGCTGCACGATCACGATCCGATATCGGCATGACTTGGCATTGGCACGCTCAAGCAATTCGATGAACGTGTCTAAATCACCAGCTAGAAACTGCGATGGATTCTTGCGACGAACACGTTCTCGGACCCGCTTCCGCAACCGATCATTCTTGTTGAACCAGCGGACGGATTTGACGACTTGACCGCAGACTTCGTACAGGTCGCTAACCCGATCGCCAGCCGTTGGTTCCTTTGAGCCTTTGCAGTGATACAACTCGAACTGGACGAACTCAGGGTCCTCCCGAACAGCAAGATAGTCACCGAGTTCTCCTGATCCATGATCGTAGAGCACGACCTCGTGCCCATCGGCAAGCAGGCGGCGTGCGAGGTAGTCATGAATAGAGTGGCGACCATCCTTTGAGCTGCCGAACTCCAACTGAATATCGACATTCTCGGCCGCCCAATCGACAGCTTCGATCTGTTCAACTGCGAACGCCAGCAACTCATGCGCAGGCGGCATGAGCAGCTCTCGGCCGATGAGCGACGAAAAATCGGCGAAGTAGAAGCGGACCGGGTGGGCATTAAGATAGTCAATCAGGGCAATCGGTCTTCCCACTCGGGCAACCTGAACCGCTTGCTGATCAGCATTCGTCAACTGTATGTGAGGCCGTTCATCGAGTCGGAACTCGAGCGGCCAATATAAATCAGGCCCGCTGATTGCAAAGCGTATAGCTTTGCTGTCCGATTCAGCAGTGTCAACCATGAGATCAAAGTCAAGCAGTTGCCGCGTCATCGGCTGATCGTGTTCGTCGTGATAGGTGATTTGGCAAGGACTCGTGTAGGTGTGTTTATCCCAGTCGGCGGCGATTGGATTCGTCGGAATGCGCTTTGCAAGTTGCGTGGTGCCGAGCAGATCCAACGCTGAGCCGGTGATCGGCTGCTGGTCACTCGCGAGTCGATCAGCGAGTTGAGAGCACCACTCGAGAAGGTCTGGGACGAGCGATGATGTATTGCTCCAGACCTTAGAGAGGCTGCTCAACCCGATCGTGATCTCCTGATCACCATCTAGCCCGCGCGCAAACGCATGACCTTCGTGATACAGCAAGCTATCGCCCCGGCGAATCCCCCGATCCGGTGCAGAGCCTGCCAGCGTCCGATACGACTCTGTCGTGTTGTTCAGGACTCGATTGCGCATGCCGATATTGAAGAACTCCAGGTTGGCGAGGCCCAGCGTCGCTTTCTTGATCTGGCTGTGCGTGAGCGGCCAGATGCCTCCTGGACAAAACAGCTGCGCGATTTGCTCGTAAACCGTTTCGCTCCGTACCGACGAGCAGATGAAGAGCAGCCGATGGCGTTCGTTGTAGTAAACGATGAAGAGCTGCCGCGCTACTTCGTCTAATTGCGGGACATTCGCCCATCGTGGCCGGGTCACCTCCTCGGTGATAAATATCGTCGCATTCCAGTGGTCGCTGACTCGGCGGTACGCTACTACGCAACCACGACCCAGATCGACATCGGTGTGCAAGTCAACCTTTCTAGTGACTTCATAAATCTTTACATGGTGAAACGGCTGAAGTGCATACAGAGAGAGTTCAGAGAGATCGGTTTCGTCATCGATTGAGTTGGGCTGAAAGGTCTGGAGCACTTCCCGAGTGCGAACGGCATCGTCGACACTCTTCTCAAGCAGGCCCGGTACAAGCTCCTCCCAGGCCGCATCCTCCCGGTACATTTCAATTGCCTCGATCTTGATGTCATTCGGGACGGCAATGAACTTCGCCGCCCCGATGCGATCGGCGTTGGTACGCGCAAAGCGACCAATGAACTGCAGCGTTACCGCCAGTGACTTGTGAGGACTATGAATCGCCGCAATCTTCAGATTCGGGAAATCAAATCCTTCTCCCAGCATGTTGACGCAAATGATCCCGTCCAATTCGCCTGCCTGCAGGGCTTTAATCGTCCGGCGAATTGTGCTGTAGCTGAGCCGGCTATGGATCGTCTTGAGCCGTAACTGCGTGTGTTGCTTATACAGTTCTGCAAGCGCGTCTGCACGATCTCGACTGTCAATTCGTACCATGACGTAGTGGTCGTATCCACTTGCGCGATCGGCGAGCAGCAGCGCTTCGGCCTGATGAGCGATCGCCACGTCGTTGGCTTCATTCGTTCCTTCAGCTGATGGATCAACCGGCACGTAGTTGATTCGGCCGAAGATGTGATCTTCTAAGGCGAGTTTAATGGAGTACGAATGGACAATCACCCCGCGAATCTCGCGGCTATCACGGCGAAACGGCGTTGCCGTAAACAACACGCGTCGCGCCTGCGGGAACGCCTCGAGTAACACGTTCCATGTGCGTGCAGGGCTATGATGGGCTTCGTCGACGAGAATCAGGTCGAAGAGATCACTCGGCGGCTGTGGGACAGCCTCATACCCGGGACTGACTCCATTCGTCGTCCCGATAACGATGTCAAAAGCGCGAAGTTCCTCCCAGGCCGAAGGTGTTGCAATACGTTTCTCAACCTCATACACCTTCGGGCCAGCACTGAGATCTGGCGAGATGACGCCGATCGAACGTAGCAATGACAGATTGCTCGCCTGCTCATAAATCTGGCTCCGCACCAGTCGACTTGGTGTCACAACGAGCACGCGCTCTGCTTCCAGAAGAAATGGTGCGAGGAGGATGACGCCTGTTTTACCCGAGCCAGTGGGCATGACGACAATCGCAGGCTCAGTCTGCGGTACGCTGAAGTGCGCTGCGATGCGATGAATGGCACCACGCTGACCTCGTCTGAGACGCGTGTCGCTCCTGATCCCAACCGGTAACCGAACATCAGCGAGGTGATCGACGAAATACGACACAATCACAGTCCCCCGGCCACGCCGAACTGCTACTTCCTACCGCGCTTTGGCCGACCAATTGGAACCCAGGTTCGATTCGGCTTCTGGGTCGGTGGGAGCGGTTTGTCTCCCGGCTCAATGGTCACGTGTCGAGGATCACTGATCCGGCCGCCACGCGGGCCGCGCTCCTCGTACTCAGCCGGTCGCTGCGGTGTTTCGCCGGGTTTCTGTGGGACACCAGCCACTGGGCTACCTCCTCGTGAGATACTGCATGAGCCGATGAAGCTAGCGAATTCGCACGTAGGGAAAGCTGCTGCGAATATAGGCGTGAAAGTAGCGTCCGTGTGATGATGCGGTCATCAAACCTTGGTAGATGCTCGCTGGCACGCCACTGTACTGGTATACCGATCCACTCAGAAATTCGATCTCAAGAACTCGCTGGCTCGCGTCATGGCCAACCGCGCTGAGATCGCTGGAAACCACTGACTGTCTGTGCATCTCGTCGCCTTCACTCACATGATCTGGATCAGACCGTTGAAACGATCTTATGACGAGTTTCCAACAGTGTCAATCATACGATCTCATTGTGTTTGTAATATTGACAATCTAAGGAGGAGTCGGTGATACTGTCTGCATGGAAGAGTTCTATCGATTGTTCGGCGAACGGGTCCGAGAGGCGCGGGAGGCACTTGGGATATCCCAACACCAACTGTCGGTACGCGTCGGTGTGAGTCGTGCGTCAGTGGCCAACATTGAGCGCGGCGCTCAGCGTGTGGCGCTGCATCAGTGGCTGGAGTTCGCTGCGGCACTGAATGTAGATCCGAGTTCTCTCGTTCCCGGAATCGGGCGCCGGGAAGAGGGTTTGCAGCGCGCCATACGATCCGAGCGCGTGCCGGCTGCGATGGCCGAGTGGATCGAACGAGCAGTTACTCGTCGAGAAACTGCTGCATCAGGGAGTGGGGAAGAGGACGATGAGAATAAGCCCAGAGACAGTAGCTGAGCGCTTACTCGTTGACTTTGGGGTCACTACGCCACCAGTGCCGATCGACGATATCGTGAGACGAATGGGGATCGACCTCGTCTTCGAGCCATTTGATGGCGAGTTATCCGGTATTCTGTATCAAGAAGAGAACCAGGCGATCATCGCAGTTAATGATCGGAACTCAAAGGTGCGTCAGCGATTCACCATTGCCCATGAATGTGGCCACTACTTGATGCATCAACAGGACCGAGATCTTTTCGTCGACAAGCCCATCCAAGTGCAGTTTCGCAACCAGCAGTCCAGTCTAGCAGTTAATCGCGAGGAAATCGCTGCCAACCGATTCGCGGCGGCCTTGTTGATGCCTCGATCGTGGATTGTAGGCGAAGCGAATCGACGGCTGGAATGTCAACCACCGATGAGGGATGACGAGTTGTTGCTCGATCTTGCCCGACTGTTTGATGTTAGTCAGCAGGCGATGGAGTATCGTCTAGCCAATCTCGGGGTATGGGCACCACTCTAGCCATGCGCGACAATCAAACTGATTATGCACCATGCCCTAGCGGGCCGTGTTCAGCGCTGGACAACCGTTTCACGGAGTATGCAAGTGACACAAACGGACCTTCCGCGTGAAGAGCTTCGGTTTCGCCTAATCGAGTATCTGAAGCGGGAGCCACGTACGCAATGGGAGAACATTCTCCAATTCGGCTTTCGGGATACGCTCGGTCGGCCGCTGAGCCGGACTGAAGAACAAGCCTTACTTGAACTCGTCCATGAGTTCATTGGCTCTGGGCTCTTGATGCCAGCAACAGATCGTCATAACACTGGTTGGCCATGGCTTGGAGTGACCAGCCATGGACGCGCGATGCTGGAGCAGAGTGGGCCGCCTGTTTACGATTATGAAGGTTATCTTGCTGATCTTCGTCAACGGGTTCCAGACCTAGACTCAGTCGTAGAGCAATACGTAAGCGAAAGCCTTCGAACCTATCAGGCGTCAGCCTACCTTGCGTCACTTGCAATGCTGGGCTGTGCGTCCGAGCGCGCGATCCGTTCGTTAATCAATGGCTATGTTGCCGCGATCGATGATGATGTGAACCGCAGCAAGCTGGAGCAGCGCATCAACCGGCGGGATATCTCTGCCGTATATCAGGAGTTTCGCAAGTCCTTTGACTCTACGAGGCCTCAAATGCAAGAAACGATTGCGATCAGAGAATTCGATGCGCATGTAGACGGGATGTTCGGCTTCACCCGCCTGCTGCGCAACTCCATCATGCACCCTGGGGCATTGCCAACAGTTACCAGCGCCCTGGCCTATGCCAATCTCCAGCAATTCAGTTACTACGTCGAGACGACAGCAGCACTCACGGCCTATTACCGGACCCATCCTGTAACTGTTTGACCAGGTGTTCGTCGGTTCACCTTCTCTGGGAAGGCTATTGCGGATAAATCGTCTTGGCCGCTGAGCAGAGGTCAACTGAGAACGGATCTACGAGTCGTCCGGTCCGGTATGGTGCTGGCGTAGACACGGTAGACGATCTACCGAGCCTCCCTGATGTAGCATTTGTACGTACACTCCTTCGACCGGGTTATGAGAGAGCAACAATCAGGTGACGATCGGCAGCTACACCATCGCGTTTGTGACGATCACGCTGCTGATGCCCGGCTATATGATCAGTCTTATCCTGATTCGCCATCGACGGCGCAAGTCCGAAGAGTCGCAATTTACGCTGTTCCGCTGGCTGGCCCTTGGAACGTTCTCCAATTTGCCATGGTTGATCGTTGGATTCTTGGTGCTGGCACCACATTGGAGCACGGATCGGGAAGCTTGGCAGTTCATCGTTGACCATCGCTTGCAGGCAGTCATCATCTGGAGCTTCGCTGTTTTCATTTGGCCGTTCATCCTTGGCGACTATCTGGCCAGTGCAGAGACCCGGGTGGTGGACGGCCACGCACGGTGGCGACTCGACCACTTTATCGGGTCACTTGTGCGAGCCCAGGCGCCGATCAATGATGACTCGTCCTGGGACACGAAGTTCACGGCGATTGAGGGGTTGGGGGGCCAGTGGGTCCTGATCGTGTTGACCGACGATCACTGGATCGCTGGCGTTCTGGGTGACGGCTCAGATGCATCGGTCGATCCGAACGAACGTGATCTTTACCTAGCGGACGTACGTTATACTTCTCTCGATGAGCAGTTTCCTGGCCTTCAGAGACAAGGCGGCGTGCTCATTCCAGCTGGGCAGATTCGTTGGATTTACTTCTGGAATTAGCGACGGAAGGAGGTTGTCAATGGAACACAGGCGATCGACACTGCCTCAACATCCTGATAGTCGACGGCAGCCGATTCCGGCGCAGGGTGGCACACCAATCACCCGCGTTCCCCCTCGTCCTGACGAGGATCGTTCCTACCGTCCGACATCGAATCCAAGTACCCCGCCGCCGTGGGGACCTCAGGGACCGGCGCAGCAGCCAACCACCACGTCTCCCAATACGAGGCCCCCCTCAAGTTAACTCGCTGTTACCGCTTCAGTTTGTGAGGGCTGGGTAACACCCCGCTCTCGCTCAGTTGTGCCCACATACCTGGACACATGCACAACGTGTTGGACAAGTCGTTGCCTCGGTTCGTATACTTCTGTGAACGTACAGAACGGATGATCGTATAACGAGCGGAGGCCGTCCAACGTGGCACGTCGAGTCTTTTACAGCTTCCACTACCAGCGTGACAGCGTTCGGGTCGCTCAGATCAAGAACATGGGCGTGATCGAGGGCCAGCCGATCCTGAACTCAAACGAGTGGGAAGACGTGGCCAAAGGCGGCGACAAGGCGATCAAAGCCTGGATCGACGAGCAGATGAAGGGGAAGAGCTGCAACGTCGTCCTGATCGGCAACAAGACGGCTGGTCGCGAATGGGTCGAGTACGAGTTCAAGAAGGCCTGGGGCGACGGCAAGGGCGTGCTCGGCATCTATATCCATCGGCTCAAGGACTTCTCGGGTAACACCGACACTAAGGGGAAGAACCCATTCGCAGGCTTCACGATCAAGGATCGCAACGGCAACAAGATCGCGTTCGACACGGTGGTGCCGGTCTTCGATCCCAGCGGCACCACCAGCAAAGCCGTCTACGACTCGATCAAGAACAACATCGCGACCTGGGTTGAGGACGCGATTGCCATCCGCGATACGTGGCCCAAGTAGCCTGTGAGCACGTCGGCCGACCGCATCAAGCACCTGGAGTTCATCCAAGCGACGATCGCCCGGCAGGCAACACATGCCTTCAGCGTCAAGGGATGGTCGCTGACCGTCGCCGGCGCGATCTACGCGTATACCGCATCGCACCTGACGTGGTGGATGGCGATCGTCGCCCTCTTGCCTCCCGTCGCGTTCGCATGGCTCGACGCGTTTTATCTACGCCAGGAACGGCTCTTTCGCGAGCTCTACCGCGATGCGATCAGGTCCGGAACGACGGTTGCCGTCTTCGACATGGACACCCGCAAGTATCAGCATCATCAGCAATTTCCGAACTGCACCTATCGGGCGGTCACTCATGCCAACACTTGGCGGGTGCTCCACGGCGCCATCGTGGGTGTCGGGCTACTCCTGTTCGGGATTGCGGTGGTCCAGCGCCTCCGTGCGACAGAACTTGCGGATTGCGTCCGCAACGCTTTCTAGGACGTGTTCGGGCGTCGGCACCTTCGGCGGCCAGATCTCTCCTACCGCATCATTGGTCCAGCGGGGCACGAGGTGGACGTGCAGGTGCATTACCGTCTGACTGGCAGCTTCCCCGGCAGAGGAGATCAGGTTCATGCCTTCCGGGGCGAGCACTGCGCGGAGTGCCTGGCCGACGCGAAGGACGCTCATCCCCAGTTCGGGGATATCGGCAGGAGCAAGTTCGAGGAAGTTTTCGACGTGCTGCTTGGGGATGACGAGCGTGTGACCGTGCGTCGCCGGTTCGAGCGGAAAGAAGGCGAGCGTCGTTGCAGTCTCATAGATGACTTCGGCCGGGATCTCCCGGTTGATGATCTGACAAAACGCACAATCGTTCACACCCATGGTTCCGACTCCATTCCTCATATGCATACGGACGATCTATCTCGCTCTCAAAACGACTGAAGGTCTAGAGACTGATGGCTCCGGTGCTAGCCATCGGTACAATCAGACAGCATGAGTCGTTGTCCGTGTAGTCGGTGGACGCTGAACCGAAGGATGATACGCGATTGACTGATCTGCACGCTGCATTGCGAACCGAGGTGATTGACAGCGCGCACTCGGGTGCAGGGGTCGAGTTCGTCGTCGTCCGGTTGCAGCACAGCAAGGATGATGTGCGATTCAGCCTCCATGCGCGTCCATCGAGTTGGTCGACCGCCGGTCCCCAGACAACCGATGTGCTCGGCATGATTGGTTTCCACCGGAGCCGGTGTGCCTTCGTGTCGGGTGGGGAGTGCTACGGGCGAGCGGTGGATGCCGAATTCGATGTTCAACTGTTCGCGACGGCGTTCACAGCAACTTACACCGCCATTGATAGCGCACGGCGGCACCTCGAGCAGTGCGGCATCTTCCTCTCCTTCAACGAAGGCTGGGGCTATTTCCACGGCAAGCCATCCACACCACACAAGCGCCCGACACATCAATCATCAGGAGATGGGCACACCGCTGCGAAGTCCGAACGCATGAAGGACTCCGCTGATGACGTCTTTCAGTACGTCTTCACCTGGATTGTGGGCGATGGGCAGAAGGGCTGGACCACGCATTATTTCCCCAAGCATTCGCCGCTCACACCGGAGATCGATCGGGCCATCGATTACCTCGGACTGCATCATTTTCCAAACTGTCCAGAGTTTGAGTTCGAGTCATGTCACTGGCGCTTCACCCCGTGGCAGCAGGATGGAGATTCGATCTTCGACGGCAACGCGGACATCGCGCATCGCTGGTTCGGCGCACACGCGCAACACTTCGCTCCCGGCCTTGAGCAGTTACTCGCCGCACAAGCCGCAATGCGCCCTTTCAACCTGACCATCATTCCCGACCAGCGAAGTGCATCGCAACAGCGGCAACAGCGTACGGTCACGACTCCATCGCGCGGCTCAGCCCAATCGAAGGCACCGAGAAGTGCGTCAGCGCAGACAGCAGCAACTCGGGATTATGAGTACGATGTCGCGATCTCCTTCGCCGGTGCCGAGCGTCCGCTGGCGGAGCAGCTCGCGACTCTGGCACGAGGTGCTGGTATCTCGGTCTTCTATGACAACTTTTTCCCTGAGAAATTGTGGGGGAAGAATCTTCCGGTCTTCTTCGAGGAGGTCTTCCGCGAGAAAGCACGCTACTGCGTCATCCTCGTCTCTGCCGCGTATCTTGACCGTGACTGGACGAACTTCGAACTACAGCATGCGGTCGCGCGGGCGATCCAGGAAAAGGGGAGCGACTACATCCTCCCCGTAAAAATCGACGACGTCTCTTTACCGGGGGTGCCGCCAACCGTGGGGTACCTCTCGCTGGAGCAATACCCGGTTGAGGAGCTCGCCGACCTGCTGCTATCGAAGCTACGCCGTCCTTAGCTCCTCGATGACCACCTGATCTGCGGATAAGCCGACTTATCGGGATCGGCCGAACTATCTTGCTCGTTCCTAGAACATCCTCTCGCCGGGTTGGACGACCGTGCTTCGCGCGAATCGCAGTGACGCGAGACGGGACGAGTTCGATCAACTCGCGGTCTCACAGGATGCTTCAGTCTGACCGGAGATCGAAACGCATTGCAGAATGCGATGTCCCAATCGGATCGGGTGGGTGGGGCCTCGAACGACCGCACTTAAGCTGCTGCGTCCCTTTCGCCTGCGTCTCGCGACATTGCCAAACACTCTCTTGCGTTAGACACGCATGTGACGTACGATAGGAACAATTCGCTGCAATCTATCGCTTGAGAAAATGCTGTTAATCATGGGCTGCGTCAGCCACATGGGAGCGGTTTACGGTGGTTCCTGCCGACGTCCTCAGGAAGGAGGTCGGATGCTCAGTAGGCAACCTGGTCGCAACTGTAATTGGTGTAGGTTCCATCGGCTCGGCGCAGCAGCAGGACTCGTGGCCGTGCTCTTTGCCTGGCTAGGAAACGCCCCCCTGTCCGTCTCCGCAATCACGCCATGTGATTTTGCCAATGCGCTCCGAAGCGTGCATCAAATGGACGAAGCCGTTGGTGCTTACGTGCGCGTGCTGCGTGACAATCCCGCCGAACCGTGTGCGCTCAACGCATTGACCGAGTTGGCAGCCGAAGCCGCCCAAACTCAGGCGACTAACGCGCGTGAAGCGGCGGTCCAGCAGGTCATGCTGGCCCGCATGTACGAAGCGGCCGCGGCCACGATCGAGGCCTCCGATCGCTCGCAGGCCAACGCCTTGCGGGAACGCGCTCGCGATGCCTATATCGAGGCGCTCGCTGCTGACCCGGCCTATCAGGCTGCGATTGATGGACTCGCCAACGTGTTGGCCCCGTTGACTTCCGATCGGATCGCTGTTGCACAGGCGATGAAGGATGCCGGGTTCAATGACGAGGCAACAATCGAGCTCAAGAACGAACTCCGCGCCAACCCGGATGCGGTCATCCCAGATGGCCTTTCGACCTCACTACGTCGTCAATGGGTCCCTTGGTGGAACCCGCCTTGGGAACTACTCGCCAAGATCCTCCTGCCGCTGGCCGTTACACTGCTGCTCCTCGCCGCACTCTTACTGCGGCTTCCGTGGTTTCCCCGGCGCCGGAAGCCCCAGTTGAGTGTTGAGGATTTCAATGTCGGATCGACCAATCTCACGATTGGCAAGGAGATGGCCGCACTGGCAGAGCAAGCGTATCTGGAATTCAACCTCCAGCACGGCATCCTCGCTACCGGCGTGGTTCGTGGTCCCATTGAGCAACTCCCGATTCCCGCCGAGATCGCTGCGCTGTCGCCGTCCGTGAACATCGTGGCGCGCCTGTTTGGCTGGCTCTTCCCACGTCACGTCATTACGCTGACCGGGCATCTGCATGTACCGTCCGAGTCCGGCGTCGGTGTGACGGCCGCGCTGGTTTCTGGAAGCACCCTCATCGACTCGATCACCATCCGCGAGTCGGCGTTCACGCCATGGGGCATTGATCGGTCACATGACCGTACCATCACTGCACTGCCTTACTATCGCTTGGCACGCGCAGTAGGCGTCTGGGCGCGATTCCGACTGGTCGAGGAACGCTAAGGAGGCGCGGATGTGGAAGCACAGACGAGCTGGCTTCAAGCCACTTGGAACGGAACACTGGCGCAGTTACGCGCTCTTTACGGTAGGGCTTAGCTGGCACAACGACGATGATCTGGACAAGGCCAAACAACTGTACGCGCGTGCGCTTCGGGACGACTACGGCAACCGTGGCGCCCTGTTCAATCTCGGCAGCGCCAACATGGAGACCGGCGAGTTCGACAAGGCCATTGCGCGGTTGCGCTTGGCGCAATCGCTGGCATTAGCTGATAGTAGGCCAGCGCTCACGCATCCACCGCACGATGATATCTGGTATCGAGCCACGTACCTCCTCGCAGCTTGCCTTGCGTACGTTCATGAGCAGCCGGCTCCGATGCAAGCAGCTGTGCGTGCGGAGTTGCCTCAGAGTTGGACCAGCATCGCCTGTGGTCAACCGGGCAATCCGCAATACTTCCTCTGCTGTGCGCACGAGCAAGCGACCTACTTACGACTGGTGATCGAAAAGGTCATCAACAAGCAGGGAGAGGCCACACTGCTACGCTTTACGAGGAGGAAGCGTGACCAGCAACTGGTCACGCTCTTGGGCTGGCTGCAGCCGGTCGCCGAGATAATGCGGGCGTCCATCCTCGTCATGCTTGACCGGGTCGACGACGCCAACCCCATCGTGCGGGAGATCGAGACACAGACGAACCACTATCGCACCAGCTACAACTTGGCGTGCTATTACTCGATCGCCGGACGTCGCGAGAAGGATGCGACACAACGTTGGGCACACTACACCAAGGCGTTGACCCATCTCGCCTATGGGCTCGAACAACACCGGCGTTCGACATCCTGGGCACGTAACGACCCATCGCTGGCAGGCGTGCGCGACGACCCAGCGACTCGCGACCGATTTTCCGACGTGATCAGCCATTACCAGATCGAGGCGGTGCCAAAACCAGCAAAACCAGCACATCCGCCGACCGACCTAGTGAGGCTCATGAGTATCGGCACGGTCAATGCAGCCAAGCTCGCCGATGTCGATATCACAACGCCGGATGAGTTGATTATCCGCACGGCAACGCATCCCCAACGACGCACCCTGGCGTCACAGGTCGATGCAACACCCGAACTGCTCCTGCAATGGGGCCAACTGGCCGATCTGCTCCGAATCGTCGGGATTGACGAACCCGAGGCAAACCTGCTCGATGCCGCCCACGTCCATTCGCTCGTCGGGCTGAGCGTGGCAGATGCAGGAGAACTGACTATCCGCTTGGCACGGGTCAATGCAGCCCGGTCGATCCTGCCGGAAGTCCCCTCGACAGCCGTCGTGCAAGGCTGGATCGACGAAGCGAAGACACTGCCGCCAAGGGTAACCTAGGACAGTAGCCAGCGGTGGCGACGCAATCGGCTCCTATGCGTAAACACAAATCCATGTACTTGATCAAGGCGCGCTGAGAGCCTCGCACCTGTGCTCGGATTGCCACTCCGGTTGGATGCGTCAATGCTCAACGAGCGCGATGGACCAGACGACGTGCAACAGCAAGTACAGACAACCCTGTCTGCGGATGGCACCGCCGGCGTGGTCGAGATTGCCTCGCACGCGATTGCGGTTCGCGGGAGCGCCACTCACTGAACCAATTCGCCTGCGACGCAGATGACCCGGTTTGCGTTGACCAGCGTCGGTACGTGGAGAGGTGCGCGATCTGGTGGCGTCGGAGCACGTTCCTCGGTCATCAGCAACCAGCTGAGTTGCGTTGTTTGCGGATAAGGACAATTGTCCGCAACGCAATATGCGAAGGGAAGAGCGGATGAGCGCGGTTATAGGATCGTGATGAGCGTGATAATCAAGGAACCAACGGTAAGGATAAACATGAGGATCCAGAGTATAACCTGTGCTGAGAAGGACGTTGTCTGCAAACTTGTGGTCAGCACTCGCTCAGCATCTAATGCCAGCAGATATGCTCGCTTCATATGCTCAAAACAGTCGCGAGCGATTAAGGGGTCCGTTCGCCCCTTACTACGGCGCACATGCTGCACATCGTTGTCAACCACAATTAGTATGTTTGCAATGAACTGCGGCTCGGGCAACTTATGCAGGAGTCTGTGCCTTCGGTAATCTCGCAGAATGTTCTCGAGTCTGATGACACGCTCCTGCGTTCTTCGCTGTAGTGGGTCAAGGCAGATCACTGCTAGGTGTTCCGCCGCTTGGTTGAACTCAAACGCACTGCGCTCAGGATCCGAAGTGCGGCTGCCAGCAATTAGATGATCGGCTACATCACGAAGCTGGAATGCGGTCTCGACGCTCTGGAGCCGCTCCCCTTGCTCATAGAGGGTAAACGACTCCTTGGCTATATCGTAGAGTTCAAATAGCTGACGGGGTATCTGCACTGAGGAGTTACTTGGGTCCAACGGTGGCGTCAAGTGGCGCCTCCAGGTCATCACCCATATCATTACTGTGACCAGGGTACGCTCGACGCAATCGAGAGACTGCCGCATCATAAGCCCGTTCGCGTGCTTCAGCCTCTGCGGGTGATTCAGGCATTTCACGCGGATAGACATCGACGTAACGTGTTCGGCCGTAGTCGCGATCGTCGATTACTACACCCAGCCGCTGCTCGATCTCGCGAAGAGGCAACTCGCCAAGATCGGCTCTCTCAGCAAATTGATCAGAAACAAGAACAATGTTCTGGTCCTCTGCAATGGTTCGAAGCTCGGCCAAAACACTCTCAGCGTGCTCATCGAGTTCACGAGCACTGCTACGCACCTGACGCGCCTCAGCGAGAGCTTCTTGGAACCGCCGGTTAGCTGCTGTTCTTTCGTCGCGAGCCGTTTCCAGCACCCGCGTCACCATGGTAGAGAACCGTTCCTTCATCGCGTTGACTCGACCTCGTACGACGGTCGACGTCAAAAACGATTGATCGTACGTACAGACGAGTTGCCATAAACGTATCATATGTTATCCTAGTTTGTCAACGGCAGTGGACAGCATGTCAACTAGGATGTGGAACGATGCAGCACTTCGGCGAGAAGGTCAAATGGGTCCGAGTAGCTAAGGGTATGCGTCAACTCGAACTCGCCAAGGCCTCGCAAACCTCGAAGCAGTACATCAGTAAGATCGAATCAGGCAAAGCAGGTAGCGTAGGCCATCACATCGTGGTGAGGCTGGCCGATGCGCTTGAAGTGAGCGTCGAATGGCTTCTCAATGGCGAATTACAGCCAGATGAGACATGGCGACAAGTTACATCGCGTGAATGCCTTCTTCGACTTCTTCGCCGAGAACCGCACTTGGCCAGAGGAGCAACTGAGCGCCTTTTAGTGGCCACTAGAGACCGAGCTGTTCCTGTAACTGAAGAGCAGTGGAGAAGATTCCTAAAACTCGAACGCTACATGAATCCAGGAGATTCAGATCTTGCTGATCCATCGAATTAATCCTAGCTATGAGTGAGCCGCTACACGATACATGGAGAAGCCGTGAAGCGCTCTTGCTTGCCAAGGCGGTGGGTGTCGCCAGTCCGGCTGACGCTATCGTTCATAAAGTACAATCCTTGTTGCAGATCGCGAATACTTTTGAACCTCCAGTTTCTCCATTTAGAATCGCAAAATACCGCAACGTATCCAAGATCCTCATCAGTGATCTTGCATACGACGCAATTCTTGAACCCCTCGCGGATGGCTTTCTTATGCGCTTGAATCGCAATCGTTCGCTCTATCGGAGACGTTTTTCATGTGCACACGAACTCGGACACACATTCTTCTACGAAATGTTTCCCGAAAGGGGGGCGCTAGCTGAAGATATTTCAGAGTTGTTTGACCAGCGACAGGAAGAAGAGCGGCTATGTAACATCGCCGCTCGGGAGCTATTGCTGCCTCGAAGTATGGTGCTTTCTCGAATCTTGGACAGCTCAATAAACCTTGAGACGGTGATGGCAACAGCTCGTGTGTTCGACGCTTCCTATCCTGCTACTGCATTAAGGTTGATCGAATTATTTGAGTGGAAGTGCGCGTTGATCGTATGGGACGTGACTGTCGACGACACGACAAAGGAGCTTGTCCCACGGGTGTCGTGGTCCGCCTCCCGGCTGGGATTCATTCCCCCACATCCAGCCAAGGCTCCAAGATCATGGATTCCGATCATTGTGCGTGCACTCGACAATCCAGGTGTGCCAACGGGGATAACAGAATGCGCTGGCTCGTTTGGTGGCTTGAAGACACCGATCGCAATTGACTCTCTCTGTATCAACTACCAAGAGGGCTACAACAGACGCCGTACCTACTTGTTGTCGCTTGCCATACCTGGTTGAGTAGTTCTATGTCGTCAAACAGTTCTTGTGCGACATGACGGTGACTCCTCTCCCCTCCCGAGGTGCGTCTCACGATTCGTCGTCAGCCAACGACGGGGATATGGCCGGCTGTTTGGCCCTTGATCATGGGAGATCGTTGGCGTCGACATCCCATGCCGGTCGTCGCTCCTCGAGCCAAGCGTTGATCTCCTCAACCTGCTCAGCGCGTTCGAAACGCTTGCCAAGGCAAAGCCCATTCTCCCATCCGTCGATCACACGTTGTTCTGATAGGCGTAGGGGTCGTTGTGATGGTGGTTGGCGTTCCTTCATTAAATAGAGATGCGATTGACACCCGGGATGCACCCGGGCGCATCGCAGTTAGAGCCCGTATGGCACGGGCATTTTCAAGCGGGTCATGGCCGCCTTCACGCGCGTGACCACCGCCGGACGCTGCTCATCCCGCAAGACCGCCTGGCCGGCCTGGATCAGCCGGGCCAGTGCCTCGAGGTCGTCACGCGAGAACGAGACCGACGCCCGATCAACGACACGAAGCGTTCGCTCCCCTTTCAATCGAAACTTCATCCTCTCCCTCCTTTCATATGTTATGTCCAGTATCGCATCACTCTCGACCCGGTGTGTCGATCAGCTTGTCATCGCGGGCCGTTCGTGGACTTGACAGCATCCCACGATGGCATCGCGGCATTGGTCTCCTTCATCTCCTACAGTGATGAGATATCGGAGGTGTATCACGCCCTGGCCGTGGCCAACGGTCAGCGATCGTCGCGCTCGAGCCACCTGCCGAGCATGGCTTCGACATCGTCGCGTCCCAGGTGGGTCCAGATTGGTTGACCGATCCGAATGCGCCGCTGCCCACCGAGCCAGACGATCCTAGGGGTATCGTCTTCGAAGCGCGCCAGCGAGAAGGCATCCACGCGCCGGTGTTGGCTTGGATGCGTCGGCTCACCGGGATAGTGCTCGACCCAGTCAAATGGATGCTCGTGCTCGACCCGCCCTGGCAGGTAGCTGACGGCGATCTCCCAGGCCAGGTACGCACACATGTTCGTGATCGAGTTGTTGGTGTTCTCGGGGAGTTCCGCCGCAATCACGAGTGGACACCACTGGTTGGACGGTCATCGATGCGGATGCGCGTGATACCGTCAGCGCGGTCGTTGCCACAGTAGCGTAAGGTCATGCGTCTTCGTCGCGCGCGTCTCGTGCGATTCTGGCCCGTTTGGTGGTTTCAGACGCTCTCCCATACTGGTGTTCCTTCAGACAGCCCTAGAATCGCATTGTAGCGGCGCTGGCGTGCCATGCCACCAGCCATCCTCTGCGTCAGGAACGCATCACCTCCGGTTCATGTCCGTCGTGGTCCTCGATGCCGGTCAGGATGGCGTGACTGGTCTGCTGGATCGCGCTGAGGTTGCGTGTCAGCACCGCACGGTCTTCGGCCCAACGGGCAACATACGGGAAGGTGTAGCCGCTACTGTCGATACCGTAGTGCTGGAGGACGACATAGGCGGCACTCTCCGCGACCGTCTCAGCATCCTCACGGGGGATGCCGCCACGATGCTCGGCAACGAAATGGGCCGTCTCGTGCGCCAGCGTCTTGGTGGCCTGGTCGCCAACCACCCGACTGTCGATCCCGATCTGTTGGCGCCGTGGTGCGTAGTAGCCATACCCACGCGCGAGTTTCTCCCGGACCACCGTCAGTCCCTGGCCGGTCACGTAGGTCTCCAGCGCCCGATAGAGCGCTGCACCCACGTCAGTCGCCTCGCGGATCTCCTGAGCCACTGGTGGTTCCGGCAATGGGTCGCCGTCGGTCTGGGAAATGTCAAAGACCGAGCCAACCCCAAAGCCGCGCACGACCGTCGTCTCCTCGCCTTCCTCCAACTCGACGACACGCGTGTGTGGGACGAGGATCCGGATACCCTGCTCGCCTTTCCTGACCTGCCGGCCGAGTTGCTGCCAGCGCCGGTAGCCAGCCACCCGCGTGGCTTCCGGCTGCTGGGCCAGGATCAACATGACGTTGCCGAAGGAATACTGATGGAAGCGACTCATGACGGCGAGGTAGCGGGCGAAGGCCTCACCCTCGAGGATCGAGGCGATCCCCTCGTCGAGGGTGCGCAGCGTCGCGGCGAGCCGGTCCTCGGACGAGGCCTGCTCCACTCCCCTGCTTGATCGTGCGCGTTCCATCGGAATACCCGAGATTATCGCGCATGTTGTGTGTTATGTCAATACATATCTGCTATACTAAAGCCTATGGATGATCGAGAGCCACTCTATCTATTGAAGGCGCGTGAGAGTCTGGCCGGCGCCGAGAGCGAGTTTGCCAACGGCCGCTACAATAACTGCGCAAATCGCTGTTACTATGCGGCCTTCCAAGCGGCGGTCGCCGCACTCGATGAGCACGGGTTCGCCCCGTCCAGCAGCCGGGGTCGCACGACCTGGAGCCACGAAGCGTTGCCGGCCACCTTCATCGGTGAATTGATCAACCGCCGCAAGGTCTATCCGTCGGAGTTACGTGAGACCCTTACCCGAACCGCTAGCTTGCGTGAGGCGGCCGATTACACGCATGATCTCGTCAGCGAAACCCAGGCATCGCGCGCCTTGCGCCGCACACGCACCTTTGTCGAGACGATCATCCAATCCCGAGGAGGTGAGCAGCAATGACGCACGAACCCCACCCACCCAGCGATCCTGCCCTCCAGCAGGCCGTGGCGGAACTCCAGCATCTGATTACCACCCACTACCCTGGAACAACCTTTACCGTCGGTCCAGGTAGCGACGATCTGGAGGGAACCTATATCACGGCGACGGTCGATCTGGACGATCCCGATGACGTCATAGATCTGGTCATCGGGCGCGTCCTGGCATTCCAAGTTGAGGACGGACTGCCGATCCACGTCGTTCCGATTCGCACGCCTGAGCGGGTCGCACAGCTCCAACACGATCGCGCCAGCCGGCAACATCTGGCCAGCCCGCCAACCGTGCTTCACCCATAGTCCAGTGTCGATGTCATCCAGACCGTCAGACCGTCCGGGCTCGATCTGACCTTATGGGCACTCGGGCAACGCGAGCAGATTGTCGTTCCACTGCCCGTTGGCATAGGTTCTGAGATAGGGTCCGGTCGGTCCGTCGACAACGCCGATCTCGCTCCGTTGCGTCCCTGACCGGGTGTAGAACGTGTTCGTCTGCGCGTTGATCGAGTCGATCACCTGCTGCCGCGTCCACCACCAACCACTCCCGCCCAGATGGATGATCCCTTTGTACGCATTCTGGCGCGGCTGTTTGTTGATACAGGTCACCTGCACATCTGCCATTGAGGTCCTCCTTGTCGCGCCCATCCGCCATCAGCAACTGCCGACAACACGCCACTCACACCACTCGACCCAGCAACTTGTCCCTGCGCAACAGACGAAGCACCATTGCTCGACCATCTGCCCACCACTACAGGTCGGCTGATAGCTCCGCTCCCAGTAGCAGTGCTCCCGTGCGACAACCTCGACCGGTTCGTCAACCACCGCGATGGCACTCGCCATCCCAAGCCCGAGTAACCCACGCAGCACCTGCCGCCGCGTCAGCCGTCGACGCATCCTGCCTCCTCGATGTGTTCGATTCCGCCTGGTGTTCCAGACGCTTGGCAGGTTCACAACCGGACAGGTCAACGGGGCGACGCTGTGCACGCACTTCCCTGCTTCGCGGCGATGCGGTAGTCTGGTGACGAGTCCATACCAAGGAGCCGCCTGTGGAATCGCATGCGTCTGCGACACCGACGCCGGTCTCACGCACCGTCGGTCTACAGACTGACGAAATGGTGGCAGCTGCCCGTGCTGGCGATCAGCAGGCATTGGAGTGGCTCGTGCACCACTATCGCCCTGGGTTGCTGCGCTTTCTGCGCGAGGTGACGCGCGATCCGGAGTTGGCAGAAGATCTCACCCAGGACGCGTTCCTGCGCGCCTTCGCGCGCTTTGCGCAACTCAACAACGATGCCGCCTTCCAAGCCTGGCTGTATCGGATTGCCCGCAACCTGTGGCTCTCGCAACTGCGCTGGCGACGCCTTCGGCGGCTGATATCGCTCGATCAGGCCACCGGGCGGAGCACAACGGAATCGCTTGGGCAACGCATGCCCGAGATCGAAGGCCAACCTGAACGTGCCAGCGTCCACCAGACGCTGGCAGCCCTCAGCGCCGATGACCGTGAAGTGATTCTGCTGCGGTACGAAGCCGGGTTTGGCGTTCGCGAGATCGCTGGTATCCTCGGCGTCTCAACCGACGCGGCCCAGAAGCGGATCCTGCGCGCCAGGGATCGCTTCCAGGCCCACTATGGTGATCATGAGCGTCTCGATGGCTAAGCAGCGCCTACCCTGTTCGATCAGCGATGCGGAATTGCTACGCTATGAAGACGGCGATCTCCCCGCCGAGCGACACGCCGCCCTCGACGAGCATGTCGCCAGCTGTTGCGCCTGTCAGGAACGGCTGGCCGCCTCAGTCGAGATCGGTCGGCTGCTGCGACCGATACGGCAGCAGGACACTAACCCCGCCGGTGAAGCACGGCTCCTCGCCCACCTCCGCCAACACCAGCCGCAACCACAGCAGCTGCCTATCGGACGCAGGCTGACGTCGTCACCGTTGTCGATCGTGGCCTGCCTGCTCATGATCCTGCTGGTTGGGATCACCCTCCAGGAAACCACCACGGCCACCTTCAACCTGGGACGCGTGATTGCGTTTGTCTCCCCAGACGAACCCCGCCGGCAGCCCGCGTCCGAGACACCGGCCGGGCTCCCACTGACGGTGTCCCCGATGGCCACCGCACCCGCCAGCGGCCGTTCGCCAACCTTCCCAAGCGAATTGCCTGAAGGATTCGCATTGGTCGAACCACTGGATGTCACCTCGGAACGAACAATTGCCCACTACACCGGCCCCGGTGGACGCCAACTTCGCATCGTTCAGGAGCGCACCAGGCCGGGCATGACGTCGCTCGGTGGCGAGCGCAGCGAGTTGCTCATCGTGCAACGGACTGAGGTCGTCGTCGAGTACAACAGCGTCGGCGACATCGCGCGCGTCATCTGGGCCGACAGCGAGGCATTGTTCGACCTGCTCGTCTTGGCATCCGGCAACCGACTGATCACGGTCGATGATGTTGTCGCCATCGTGGATGCTCTGCTGACCGCCCAGCGCCCACGCTCCTAGTTCACCACCGACGGCGAAACGACGCGCACGCGGCATGTCCGTTTCCGTCCGGCTCCGGCGTCTCTCAACGTAGACCTTTGAAACCGGATCAACACTACGCACACGATGGGGAGGGATCGGCATGCCAAGATCCAGCGATCACGATCTGCCAGCATCGGATCCAGCAACCGTGAACAAACCAACCGACGATCCTGGGTCCGGCTTCCTGCTCGATGACACTGAGTCCACATGGCCAGACGGCGACGTGCTCTTCCAGCAGGCCGTCACGCCAACCATCGATGATGGTGGCACCATCGATCCAGCCTGGGAACCGGCTCCGTCAACCGACCCCGTCCGCCTGGCCCGGATCTTTGGCCTGATCGTGCTTGCGGTCGGGATCCTGGCCCTCCTGACCACCCGAGAATCCTTCTCGCTCATCTTCATCGGCGGCGGTGCCATCCTTGCCTTCTACATCGGCTCGCCGAATCGACTCAGGCGCGACCAGATCGTTGACCGCTGGGACTGCCTGATCCCCGGCGCGCAGGGGCGCGGCGACGAGGTGCTCGATGCTGTCACCACGCACATCGATCGTCAGGCGTTGCCCGATGTCGAATACGACGAGCGCGACCTGGCCGCCAGCCTCTTCCGCGGTGGCACCCGCCCCTTCCTGGTCATCTGGCACGACAGCAACGGCCGGTTGAAGCCCTACCGCATGCACGTCAACGTCCGTGACTACGGCACCAACCTCCAGACCAGCTGGTTCCTGACCTATCACCGCTCCTTCTTCGAGCGCCTCAAGCCCAACCCGCTGATGGCCCTCAACCTCTTCGACGAGCAGGATCTGCGCGCCTATGTCACGGCCGTCCACCACGGCGTCCTGGATGCCGTTGTCGACCTGATGATTGCCCTCGGCCAGGACGCGTCCAAGCTCGACCGCAAGACCACCGGCTTCCTCGGCATCTCGTAGCCACTCATGCCGTGCTGGATGGGAGGTAAATGGTGACAGCCGCCAAAACCGAAACGGCGCTGGGCTGGTACTGGAGCGACACCAAGGGCGAGTGGCAACTGGCCAGGATCGCCAAAGCCGACCGGCTGATCCACTGTTATGTCATCGGTGCCTCAGGCAGTGGCAAGACCAAGTTCCTCGAATCCCTCATCCGCCAGGACATCGACGCCGGCCAGGGCTGTGGCGTCATCGACCCACACGGTGACCTGATCGAGGACCTCAAAGGGTATGTCGCTCTGCTTGGAACCAGCAAGGGCGAGGCCTGGCTGCGCGAGCACGTCGTCCTGATGGACCTGGCCGACCCGCACCAGACGGTCGCGTTCAACCCGATCGAGCAACTCCCTGGCATCCCGGCCGGCGAGCAGGCAGCCGAACTGATCAGTAGCTTCCGCAAGATCTGGAGCGACTCGTGGGGCGTCCGGATGGAGGACCTGCTGCGCAACTCCCTGATCGCGCTCTCCGAAGCCCAGCGCTCACTCGTTGATCTGCCCCGATTCCTGACCGATGCGAGCTTCCGCGCCGAGGTGGTGAGCCAGCTCTCCCACCCGATCGCCAAGGAGTACTTCAAACGCTTCAGTCAACTCTCCGACCGGGCCAGGCTGACCTGGTCCGAGCCGGTGCTGAATAAGATCAACGCACTGCTCGCCAACGACCGGGTCCGCGAACTCCTGGCGGCACCGACGAGCACGATCAACCTGCGCGAGATCATTGACTCCGGCAAGCTGCTGCTCGTCAAGCTCGACAAGGGCCGGTTGAAAGATGCGGCCGACCTGCTCGGCTCGCTGATCCTCTCGAAGCTGCAACTAGCCATCTTCTCGCGCTCGGATACTCCGGCCTCACTGCGCCGACCATTTTACCTTTATGTCGATGAGTTCCAGAACTTCGCCAGCGACAACTTCGCCGTCTTCCTCTCCGAGGCGCGCAAGTACGGCCTCTCGCTCGTCCTGGCGCATCAGACGCTAGCCCAGATCCCAACCGAACTCCAGTCCCTCATCCTCGGCAACACGGGTCTGCAGGTCGTCTTCCGCGTCAACCGTCGTGACGCCGAGCGGATGGCCAAGGAGTTCTTCGCCTACTCCGGCTACCAGGTCAAGCACGCCACCATCAGCCGCATCCAGACCTGGAGCCTCGGTGAGGAGTGGGAGCACTACACCGAGGAGTTGCAGAACCAGTCCCCACGCTTCGCCCACGTCAAGCACAAGATCCAGGGTGGCCTGATCTCGATCCAGACCGCCGACGTCGCAGCAGCCTGGCAGGTGGCCGGCCTCTCCCCGATCGACTTCGGCCGCTACCTGAGCACGCTACCGATTGGCGCCACGTACCTCATGTCGCGCAACGACGCCGGTCGTGCACCAACACCGCCGGCAGCAAAGTCGGCGACGATAGGGCCGAATGGCACCCACGACGAGCTGCCAGCACCAGCCGGTCAGGAGCTGTCGGCGGACGAACAGGCCTTCCTCGAACTGGTCGTCGAGGCACCTGAGCAGACCGTCTCCGAACTCTACAAATCGTATGGCGCCAGCGTCTGGAAGGGCCAGAAGCTGCGCGAGGCACTCATCGCCCGCGGGTATCTGGTCGAGATCGAGACCCGACTGGGTAAGCGCGGCAGACTGGCCAAGTACCTCATCCCCAGCACGAAGGCGCTGGAGGTGTTTCCCGCCCCACTCCCGAATGGTCGCGGCGGACCAGTTCACCGTCACCTGCAACGCTTCGTCGTGGCGGAAGCCAGCGCCAAGGGCTACACGGCGACGACGGAGTATACGCTTCCGGGCGGCGGGATCGTCGATGTCCACATCCAGCGCGGCGAGGAACAGGTGGCTGTCGAGATCGCGATGACGTCGTCCGCGACCCGAGAACTGGAGCACATCGCTGCCTGTCTTGAAGCTGGCTACGGAGAGATCATCTCGCTGGTCGTCTCGGAGACGACACGGGCTGCACTCGAGCGGGATCTGCCGCGGTCGTTCGACGAGGCGGCCTGTCGACGGGTCCGCGTCGTGCCGGTCAAGCAGGTGGGATCGATTTGGTAAGGGCTGTAGTGGGTGGGATCGTCGCTGCGGAGGATTCGGAAGCGACGAATTCGCGTGCCGAAACAATCCGGTTTTTAGCGACTGGACGCGGAATGTAACCCGAAACAATCCCAACGCCATACCGAACCACCGCTGCGCCTGTCGGCGTTTCGACAACGTCACACGCCAGCCCGCCCACACGACGATTTAGGCTCGTTCAATGTCTGAGACGCCGCCCTACCCTTCTTGTCGTCGTTCAGGGAAGCCTGTCAGATTCTGGCGCGCATTGGTCCCGTCGACGGTTGGTGGACAGCCCAACTGCTCGTCGCAACCAGGGCCACCCGCCCACGGCTGGCATGATCTGTTCCCACCATACCGACTGCCCACCACTAATCCGTGGCCATCGCGTACGTGAGCGAGCCGTCCAGCGACACACGGGTGTTGACGTTATGTCGCGCATCGAAAGTGGTGTGATATCGCGATATCGCAGCATCGCATGACTGACACGCCAGATCGAGCGACCGGCGAACCCGAGATGACATCGACGCGCAACCCAGCAGTCGCGCTCCATCGCCGGTACGTGGTGATACTGTGATACTCCGGTACGCCGATATTCCAGTTCTGCACCACTTCGATCCTGCGGTAACTGATGGCCACGATCATCCACCGCCCGTCGGCACGTGGCGTGCCGCTCCACCTTCATCCTGACGCCCCAGACACTCAGAGTCGAGATTGACTCCAACCTATCCTGCCATGTACACAGCAGTCATCAGGTGATCGTGAATCGCAGGCGACTCATCCAGCCGAGCAGCGATGACGCACCGCGACCGAGATCGCACGGATCCACATCGAGCGACATAACGCATTCCCAGTAACAACATCACGCCATCGTAGTACTGCGATGCTGTAGTATCACGATGCCGCAGCCTGATGCATGGGGCAAGCATCGCCCGGCGCATTTGCCCATTGACATCACACCCAATACTCTGATACTGTGATACTGTACGTTCACTCTATGAGGCGAGAGAGCGGAAAACAGTATGAGTCACGTTATTGCCGTTGCGAATCAAAAAGGAGGGGTGGCCAAGACCACGACGGTCATCCATATCGGAGCGGCGCTTGCTGAACTCGAGCGAAAGGTGCTGCTTATCGATCTCGATCCGCAGGGGCACCTGGCCGAGGGCTTCGGGCTCGTCTCCGACCAACTCGAGGCCGAGATCTCCGACGTGCTCGAGGGCTCGAAGACCATCAGCGAGATCATCATCCCCGCGATTCGATACAACCTCGACCTGGCCCCCAGTAACATCCGCCTCTCCGATATGGAGCTGACGCTCGTCAACCTGCGCTTCCGTGAGTACAAGCTCAAGCGGGCGCTAGAGTCAGTCATTGATCACTACGACTACATCCTGCTCGACTGCCCACCCAGCCTGGGCCTCCTGACCGTCAACGCCCTGATCGCCGCCGACAGCGTCCTGATTCCGATGGCGTCGGAGTACTACTCGATGCTCGGCGTGAGCCTCCTGATCAACACGATCAACACCATCCGCCGCGAGGCCAATCCCAACCTGGCGATCCAGGGCATCATCCACACCCATCACAAACGGACCATCCATGCCCGCGAGGTCGTCCAGCGCACGAAGGACGAACTCGGCGAGCAGATCCGCGTCTTCGAACTGCCGATCAATGACAGCACGCGCTTCGCTGAGGCGGCCGGCCAGGGCAAGACCGTCTTTGAGACGGCGCCAGACATCGAGGGCGCCGGCGCCTACCGGGCGATCGCAAAGGAGATACTCTGCCATGAGCACTAAGCGCACGATCGCCCGCGACAGCGTCTTCCGCGGCACAACCTCACCCGACCAGCCGCAGGTCAAGCAGGGACTGAGCGCGCCGGAGAAACCCACCCGCCAGACGGCCGTCTGGCTGGCCGACGACGAGGTCGCCTGGCTCGATGACCGCCTGCAGGACATCCGCCGCGGCGGCTGGCGCAACGCCACCCGCTCGGCCCTCATCCGTGCCCTGATCCGGGCCGCCATCGAGCAAGACCCGGACCTGGCCGGCGTCTCCGGTGAACGCGAACTCTCCCAACGACTGACCACACCCAAAGCCTAGCGGTACTGCGATATCACAGTACCGTGAACGTGCAGTACTGGGTCCGATCTTGACAGGATGTCGGGGCGGATTGCTATGCTGGAGATGAGGGACGCCAAACAGAAAGGCGGCCAACAGCTCGTCCGTTACCGGAACCACTGACAACCGCCCATCTCCTTCAGCAAGAGTGAGCCTAGCAGGTCCGGTGACTCCGAGTCAAGTGGCCGCGAAGGTTCGCGTGCACACGATGACGACAGAGCAACCAACCAGACCACCATTCCGGGGCTTCCAGAGTCCCAACTACACGATGGTGCCCGACGAGTTGTTCGACGACCTGATGGTCGACCTCTCCGGCGCCGAACTCAAGGTGCTGCTCTACATCATCCGCCGCACCTACGGCTTCAAGAAGGACAGCGACAACATCAGCCTCTCGCAGATGCTGCACGGCATCCGAGCCCGTGACGGGCGCTACCACGATCGTGGAGTTGGGCTGAGCAAGAAGACGCTCCTCGGGGCACTGCGCAGCCTCGAGGACCAGCACATCATCCTGACCGAGCGCCGCCAGAGTGCCGAGAAGGGCAACGAGCCAACGGCCTATCGCCTGAACGTCCTCCCTGCCGGAAGCGCTGGCACCAACCCGATCGCTGCAGCCTCAACGACCCAGGAAGAAACGTTACCCCCCTTGGGGGAAAAACTCCCCCAAGGGGGTGGGGGAGAAACTCCACCAAGCCCTAGGGGGAAAAACTCCCCCACACAAGAGACAGTAGAACAACAGACAGATTCATCTCTTTCGAATTTTCGAATGGCAAATGCCAAGTCAGAACATCGTGAAGAAACGATCACTGATGCGGCTGAGCGGCGGGAACCAACGCCACCGACCGCTATTGGCGAGACCCTGCAGCAACGCGGTGCGACGATACGCCAGCGGCGACCGGCTCCCAGTGATCCGGATCGTGACGTCATCCTCGACTATATGGCCGATCTCAGCCGCGAGCTCGGTGATCGTGCCCCGCTGAAGAGTTCGACGACGCGGGCCTACAACCTCTACCGGCAGTCGGGCTTGCCGATCGATACCTTCATCGAGGGCCTCTACCGCGCCCGCGCGACCGTCAAGGAGCGCAGCGCCTCCATTCGCGGCTCGGCCGAGGCCGGCACGGCTGCCGGGCGCACGCTCAAGATCGCCTACTTCTTCGCCGTCTTGGAAGACTTGCTCGGGATGCGTGAGGAGCCGACCGATCCGCCAGTCAACCCGTGAGACAGGGCATCCGTGACATGCGATGAACACCGATCGTGAACGAGGACAGCTGCTGCTCAGTCGAGCAGTCGTGTACTGGAAGCTCGGCTAGGATCTCGGCTGCGGCCTGACATCCTAGGATTGGGGCAAGGGGGAAGGACCTCCCGCTGGTCGGTGGGATGCCCTGTCGGGCGGGGGGTCAGCGCCACCGCTCGATCCTTCCGGCTCTCCCTGGCTCCTGCGTCACCTGTCGCTGACCCCCCGCCCTCCAAGCCTGATCGGATGAGCCGCTGCGCGGGGGCTGCACCGAACACCGCGTGTGAACGAGGACGAATGGTGTGCAGCCCAGGGGATCAGGCGTTGCGGGCACCCCCTGAGGGGGATGGGCCGGGTCGGGCATTCCCCCTTGACCTCCTTCCCGACTCCGGGGAGGAGCGCTGTGCGACCAGCCGACGCGACCGGTGGGCAGACTCTCAAGGACACAGGTGTTCATCGAGATACGAGGTGACATAACGGTCAGAACTGTTTGCGATGGGGACGACAGCAGGGGAGAGGAGTGGTTAGCGGGATCTCACGACCGTCGCGTAGATCTCGTCGATGGTGCGCGTCTCGCCCGAGCGCGTCGTGCGCTCACGCTGGTGCAGGTAGCCGATGACTTCCAGGTGTTGCCCTTTGGCCAGCCCCTCACGTAGCTGCTCGGCGCGCTCGCCGAAGGCGAGGACCGTGTGCCAGGTCGTCTCGCCGGCGTCATCGCGGACGGCCAGCGGGAAGCTGGCGATCAGGGTTCCGCTGCGGGTGGTGCGGAAGGATGGGACGCGCCCAAGCCGGCCGGCCAGCGTCAGTCGTTGGGGCTTCTCTGACTCCACATTTCCGCTGACAGCGGATTCGACGATCTCGGACGGTGCATGGATAGGCATCGGAGCCCCTCCAGAATCGCCGCTGGGCGCAGCTTGGGGTTGGAAAGGTATCGTTGGTCCATTGGCGTCCTCAACGGCGCTGTTTGGGCCGATTTCAGTGGTTTCGGACGGAGCCGTGGCTGGTGGCTCATTCGTGTCAGCCGCGGTACTGACAGCGACATCGTCGGGTGAGAGAAGGGGAGTGGTATCCGTTGTCGGGTTGATGCCCGCCGCACGGTCTGGCATGACTGGGGTTAGCTCCAATCGGAGCCGGCCGTCATGCGTCAGCGTCAGGTCTAGCTTGCCGTGGGAATGCTCCTGCCTGAAGGAGACCCGATCGCCCTCGATCGTGGGGGGCGGCTGACGGAAGAGGGTGAGTTGGGCGTCAGTGGTGGTGACGCGCACGACACCGCTGGCTGGAAAGAGCTCGAGGTGCGTGTCCGCGTCCGGGTTAGGGCCGACCTGGTAACGACGGCCCGCGCCCCAGCCGATGTCGTGGGTTGCCTCGGCGTGGCTCCGGAG
>Ga0180215_1000517_pt1 | contig 48790 bp, 50 predicted proteins | sample eDN3rd37CBELigBY_FD_128871 | JGI IMG/M metagenome (GOLD analysis project Ga0180215, IMG submission 128871) | Enriched backyard soil microbial communities from Emeryville, California, USA - eDNA 3rd pass 37_C BE-Lig BY (version 2) (version 2) | ecosystem: Environmental > Terrestrial > Soil >... | reverse complement strand
CGCGACGAAGATGGGCATCTCGATGGCGCGGCGGATCTCGGCGGCGTTGGCCAGGGCCGAGGTGATGGCGGCGATCGCCGAGGCGGTGTCGGTGACCGGAGCGGCGCCCACGGTGCCCTCAGCCTGGATGATGTCGGCGCCGGCGGCCTGGATCATCTGGGCGAGGTCGATCTGCTCAGCAAGGGGCAGGCGGCCGCAGACGGTGACGCAGAGGGGGATCGAGTCGCCCACGGCGGCCTTCACCTGGCGGGTCCAGTTGAGGATCTGCTCAGCGGTGGGGGTGATGCCCTCGCGGTACATGGCGTCGAAGTTGCCCAGCTCGAGGACGTCGGCGCCGGCCTTGGCGGCGGCGATCAGCTGCTGGGGCTCGGTCGACGAGACGAAGACGGTCAGCGAGGTGCGGGCCTTGACCTGGCGGATCAGCTCGGGATCGCAGGCGATGTCGACGGCATGCGCGCCGGCCGCGGTGGCGGCGTCGACGACCGGAAGGACCTTGGCCGCATCGAAGTTGTCGATGCCGGCGATGACCTTGACGAAGGTGCGATTCTGAAGGGCGGTGTTGAGGGCTTGGGTAGGCGTCATGAGCTTCTCCGATCAAGCGAGGGAAACTCCCCGATTATAGCGCCTGTGCGGCAAGATCGAAAGCACGTTTTGAACGCGCCTGCGGCTATTCAAGTAGCGCCTGCGGCTAACCAAGTAGCGCCTGCGGCTAACCAAGTAGCGCCTGCGGCTAACCAAGTAGTGAATCGGGATCTTCCTCGACGAAGCCCACGCGGTGGCCGTAGGGGTAGACGTTGGGGTCGGGCACCAAGCCGTCGGAGTTCATGGCATCGTTGTAGCCCAGGTCCGGATCGTCGGTGCGCTTCTCGGGTTCGTCTGCCTCGAAGACGTAATCCAGCTCTTCTTCGCGATCCTGCGCCTCGCGGCGGCTAAGATCGGGAGTGGCGCTGACGCTAACGGTTTTCACGCGATCCGGGACGATCACGGCGTCCTGCCGGAGCTCGAGGTCCGTGGAGGGCGCGAGGATCAAGGAGCGCGTATGCTCGTTCTCCGTGCGCTCGTTGATCACCTCGTAGCCGATGATCGCTCCGTCGTCCTCGTCGAAGAAGACGTCTGCCAAGGTGCCGAGTTCCTTGCCTTCCTGGGTGCGCACGGGGTGATCCAAAATCTGGGTGGCGTTGAGGAAGAGCCCGTCGTCCCCGAAGTTCAGGAGGTCCAAGCCGGCGGTTTCGGCGATCTCGTCGGCCACCACCAGTTGATGGGGGGCGAAGGTCGTGATCTGAGAAAACGGCAGCTCCATGTCCGGCCCGTAGACTTGGCGCAGGTCGCTGACCCAGTCGACGGAAAGCTTGAGCACGCGTTGTTCGGCCGGATCGATCTGGACGTCGGTGACGTCTCCCATGGTGACGCCGCGGCGGGTGACCACCGTCTGGTCCATCAGGTTGCGAATGCCTCGCTGTCTCACGGCCCTCTCCTCGACGTTTTCCGTCCTCGTCCTGCGCGTCGCCGGCCGGCGGGGCCAGCCTCACCGCGCTCGCGGCCTCCGAAGCGCGGTGGGACGCCCTTCGGGTGTGAGTAATATACTGTTACAAAGATCGGAGGGTCAACAAGCGAGAGGGCCCGGAAACCGGGCCCGCGCGGGCATGAGAAGGTGGGAGGGCTCAGCGTTTTCCCTTGAGGGGATCGAGGAAGTCGGTGCCGCCGGTGCCGCTTTTTTGAATGCCCGCGACGCGTTTGATCAGCAAGAAGAGGCGGGTCAGGTCGTTACGCAGCTCCTGGATCTTGGAATCGATCTCGGCAAGCTCGGCGTCGATTTCGGGGGGCATGGTCTCGCCGAACTCGATCAGGATCTCCTTGCGGCGCTGCAAGAGGTCGCTGAGGACCTCCTGGGAGTACTCGCGCTCGTTGGAGATGAGCTTGTACATGTACTGGGGGTTCTGGAACTCGGGAATCAGCGTTGGCGTGGTCTCGTAGGCCGAGATCAGGTAGCGGCGCTCCTCGGATTGCTTGGCTTTTTCCTGAGGCGTCAGCGGGTTCGTGGCCGCGGGCTTGCCGGCGGCGAGCGGCTTCGTGTCCTGCGAGCGGACGAAATGCGCCGACTTGGACTTGCCGGTGGGAGAGGATGGCCGAGGTCCGGCGGCATGCACGGGAGCCGGGGGCTGCGGCTCTTCCTTCTTCAACCCGATGCTCTTGAGCAAGTTGTCGAGAAAGCCGGGCTTATTCTGCGAACCATCGTTGGCCATGGGAACCTCGGGGAGGCAAGCGGGGCGATTGATCCCCGTATACCCGTGCCTCTCGGGTTTGACACCGGAAGGTTAACCTCCGTTAAACCCTTTCACGGCGAAGCCCCGTCGCGCGGGCGACGGGGCGGGATTCGCAGAGGAGTCGATTAGGTGAAGAGGTGGATGAGCTTATCCTTGAGGCCCGAGCCCTTGAAGAGCTTGTCGAAGCCGAGGAAGCCGAGGAAGCCCGCCGCGGCCGCTCCCAGGGTGACCGGCCAACCGACGACGCCGAGGGCGCCCAGGGCTGCGATGGCGGCACCCGATGCGAGGGCCGAGACCACGCCGCCGACGGCACCGCCGACGGTGTCGCTGACCACGCCGCCGATGGCGCGACGGGTCGAGCGCTCGCCGCTCATCATCATGTAGATGTTGCCGATGCCCGAGAAGATGGCCGAGAAGATGGCGCCCGAGCGGGCGGCCTTACCGAGGCCGGGGATGATCTGCGCCATACCGGCCTTGAAGGATTCCCAGCGCGCGCCCTTGAGGCCGTTGCCGAGATTCGAAAGCTTGTCCTTGATGCCGCTCAGGAAACCCTTTGCGCCTTCGGCGGCGGTCGAGGTGGCGGCAGCGGTGGTTTCGGCGGTCTTGACCGCGACTTCAGTGGCCTCGGCGGCAGCCTTGACGGCCTTCGCGCCCTTGGCAGCCTTGCTGGCGGTGGCGACCGCTTCGGTGGCTTCCGCGGCAGCCTTCGCGCCCTTGGTGGCGGTGGCGACGGACTCGGCGGTCTGAGTGGCCACGGCGGCGGCTTCCCCGCCGGTGGCGGCGGTGGAGAGGGCGATCGAGTCGCCGGCGCCGAACATGGTCTTGAAGCCTTCGGCGACCTGCTGGTTGGCGAGGAGGTCCTTCGCGCCCTGACGGACGGCGTCGGGAGTCTTGTCCAGCAGCTCGTTGGCCTTGGTGGCGATCTCGTCCATCGAGCCCGGCAGATTCTCCATGAGCCCGGCTGCCCGCTGGCGCAGGTTGCTGGCGACGTTGGTGATGGCGCTGGGCATCTGCATGACGAATCCTCCAGTAAAGCTCTTCCACCCTTGTTATCGGCGCGGGACGCCCAAAGTGTCTTGTCTCCCGATTAAGCTTGGGTGAAAGTTCCAGGGCCCGTCTGGGCCTTCGAGCGGGCCTCAAAGCCTCAGAAGAAGCGGATCACAGGGGGAGGGTCAAGGTTAAGCCGACTCGGAGAAACACCGATTGGGGAGCCGGGGCTCCCCAATCGGTGCGGATGGGATGGATGGATGGTTGGATGGGAGGTGGAAGGAAGGTAAACGACTCGGGGGAAAAGTTAGTTTCCGGCGATCCAGCGGCCGAAGTTCTGGAAGAAGCCGCCGACGCCCTTGCGGGTTTCGGTGACGCCGCGATCGATGGCCTTGCCGGCCTCCTGGACACCGGTGACAACCGCGTCTCCGACGAAGATCGCGCCGTCGGCAATCTTGCCGCCCACGTAGGTGGCACCGTCGGCGATCGCCGTGCCGGTCGCCACCGCGCCGTTGACCACAGCCTCACCGGCCGCCTTCACGCCGCGACCCACGTACATGGCTCCGTCGGCGATGGCCTCACCCGTGGCGCGGATGGCCCGGACTCCGGGAAGCTGGGCGATTTCCTTGGCGGCAGCGGCGGACGCGTTGTCGCTGATCTCGGCGGCCTTGATCTTCCAGTTGCCCTGGGGATCCATCGGGAGGTTCCAGATCTGCTGGAGGGCGTTCTTGCGGTGCTTGGCCTGGATGGCGGCCATCTCGCCCAAGAGGAGGGGCGGGAAGGCGATCTCGGCGGCGCCGTGCAAACCGGTGGTGAAGTTGTTGACGGTGTTGTCGAAGCGCTCCTTGACGTACTCACCAACCGTGGGGTACTCGGGCTCGACAGCGGGCTTGACTTCGGGCTTGGGCTCAGCCTTGGGCTCGACCTTGACTTCGGGCTTGGGCTCGGCCTTGGGGGCCACGCCGCCCAGGTCCCAGTTGCGCTTGGGCTTGACTTCGGTCTCGGCTTCGACTTCGACCTTGGGCTCGGCCTTGGGCACCGACTTCACGATCGGGGTCTCGACCTTGGGCTCGGGCTTCGCAACGGGGCGGTCCAAGGGAATCCGCAGGGTGGTGCCGTGGAAGAGAATGTCGGGGTGGCGAAGCTTGTCGCGGTTGGCCTCGAAGATCTCGGGCCAGCGGGAGGCCTTGCCGTAAAACTTTTGAGCGATGTGGCCGAGCGTGTCACCGACCTGAACCTTGTAGCTGCCGGTCAGCTGAGCCTTGTCCTGGGTCGCGGGAGCGGCGGTCTCGGTCTTCTGGGGCTTGGTCTCGGCCGCTTCCTTCTCCTTGCGGACAGGCTGGGCGACAATCGCGTTGCTGAACTTGTTGACTTCGATGCTCATTGGAGAATCCTCCCTCGGTCTACGTGTTTACCTTCCATCCAAAGGTCTTATCGGGACTTCCGCTCCGAATTCGGTAAATCTGCCGTTAAGAGTTGACTAAATCTGGCAACTCCCGTTCAGAGGCCCAAATAGGCCTCGCCCCCGCTGCTCCATGCAGCGGGGGCGAGGCGAGGTCCGGGCACGCGCCAAGGCGGCGCGGGCGCTTAGAGGCCGAGGTTGCGGGCGATGACGATCCGCTGAATCTGCGAAGTGCCCTCGCCGATCTCGCAGAGCTTCGAGTCGCGCATCATGCGCTCGACCGGGAAGTCCTTGAGGTAGCCGTAGCCGCCGAGGATCTGCACGGCGTTGGCGGTGACCCGCGCCGAGACTTCCGACGCGTAAAGCTTCGCCTGGGCTCCCGCCTGGGTATGGGGCAGGTCGGCATCCTTGAGGCGGGCGGCATGGTAGACCATCAGGCGCGCCGCGTGAAGCTCGGTGGCCGCATCGGCGAGCATGGCCTGGACCAGCTGGAACTTGCCGATGGTCTGACCGAAGGCCTCGCGCTCCTTGGCGTAGGCGAGAGCCGTCTCGTAGGCGCCGGTGGCGATGCCCAGGGCGAGGGCGGCGATCGAGATGCGGCCGCCGTCGAGGGTCTTCATCGCCTGCTTGAAGCCGGTGCCTTCCTCGGAGATCATGCAATCCGCGGGGATCCGCACGTTCTCGAAGGTGAGCTCGGTGGTCGGCGACCCGCGCATGCCCATCTTGTGCTCATGCTTGCTGACCGAGAAGCCCGGGGTGTCGGTCGGCACGATGAAGCTGGAGATGCCCTTGTTGCCCTTGCTCTTGTCGGTCATCGCCATGACGATGACGTAGCGGGCGTAGGGGGCGTTGGTGATGAAGGTCTTGCGGCCGTTGATCACCCAGTCGTCGCCGTCGCGAACGGCCACGGTCTGCTGGCGCGACGCGTCCGAGCCGGCCTGGGGCTCGGTCAGCGCCCACGAGCCCATGAACTCGCCGGAGGTGACAAAGGGAAGCCACTTCTGCTTTTGCGCCTCGGTGCCGAAGTACACCAGGGGCATCGAGCCGAGCGAGATATGGGCGGCGAACGAAAGGCCGGTGGAGCCGCAAGCCTTGGCGATCTCTTCGACGGCCAGGACGTACGATAGGGTGTCCGAGCCCGCGCCACCGTACTCGGCGGGGACGGGAATGCCCATCAAGCCCAGCTCTCCGAGCTTCTTGAAGGTCTCCTCGGGGAAGCGCTCGGTCTCGTCGATCTCGGCGGCCTTCGGGGCCACCTCGCGCTTGACGAACTCGCGCACCATCTCCTGGAGTTGCAGTTGTTCGTCGGTCAACCCGTACAGGTTGCCCGCCGCAAGCGGGCTCTTGGTCATCGTCGGCATGGGGTTCCTCTCTGAAAACGGGGTTCTGTCACGATTATAGTCGCGCCCTGCCCCGGGGGCAACTTGCCCGTTTCGCAGCCGAAGCCTCAAAAACAGTCATATTGCAGATCTGGCCCGATGTCGTTATGATAATGCCTGCACGGGGGCTGCCTGGGATAACCGAAGCACAAGAGCCGAAACCATCGTCCCCATTTGCCACTCAAAGGAGATTGGTTTCATGCCTGAGCAAGCTGGTATTGTCTCGCAAGCGGGCGTCGCGCTCGCGCTTTCGCTGTCCATCGGGTTGGCCTGCCGCCTGCTGAACCTTCCGCTTCCCGCGCCGCCGACCTTCATCGGCGTGCTCATGATCGCGGGTCTCGCCCTCGGCTACTTCCTCGGGGGCTACGTCCCGGGCCGCTAACCCGCAACGTGACCGCTAACCGTTAACGATGAAGGCCGCCTCCGAAGTGAGGCGGCCTTCATCGTTAAGAGGCATGTCAGGCATGACTCATGCCATGGTGATGCGAATCTTCTCTGCAGCCCGAAGCAAGAGGTAGATGGTCTCGTTGACCGGAGTCGGGATGCCATGGGCCTTGCCCAGGCGGATGACCGCGCCGTTCAGGTAGCGGGCCTCGGTGCGGTTGCCGCGCCGGATGTCCTGGAGCGTCGAGTTGATGTTATGGCGCGTCGTGGCGATCAGCTCCGAGACGGCCTTGAGGTCCGCGTCACTGAGGCTGACTCCCTCGGCGGCAGCGACCTGTCGGGCTTCTTCGAGGACCATGCGCGAGACCTTCGAGAGCTCGGCATGTTCAAGGATGACGCCGTTGGGGGCTTCCATGAGGGCGCCGATCAGGTTGATGCCGATGTTCGAAAGGGTCTTGCGCCACTCAGTCTCCGGCACGCTGGAGCCGTGCTTGACCGGAATGGAGGCGGCCTGGATCAGGCTCGCGAGGGCGTCGAGGCCGGCCCGTTCGGGCTCGCGGGACGCTAGTTCGATATGGCCGACGCCGGTCACGCGGGCCCGGGTGGGGCCTTCGCGGGTGACGCCCAACCAGCATGCCGCGCGCAGGATGGCGTGCTCGGGCAGGACCTCGCGGGCTAGTTCTTCGATGCCCAGGCCGTTCTGGCAGAGGACGATCCGGTGATCCGGGTTGAGGTAGCCTTTCAAGAGGGTGAGGACTTCCTTGAGGTGGTAGGCCTTCACCGTCACGAAGACGTAGCCGGACGGCGGGAGGACGAGGTCGGGGGACCAGGTGCCGACCCGGGGCATGAAGTGTCCCGGCATGAAGCCTCGGAGCTCGAGGCCGTTTTCGCTGAGTTGCTGCACCCACTGCGGCCGGGTGATCACCAGGACGTCGGTGAGGGTGCTGAAGCGGGCCGCAAGGAACGCCCCGATGGCCCCGGCGCCGACGACGGCGACGGGTGGCCAGACAGGGCGTTCCATGTGCGGCATCTTAATTGGCCGCGAGGGCGAGCTGGTGGGTGGGCATCTCGCGGTTGTTGTGGGTGCCGGTGCCTTCCCGCGAGACGGCGATCAAGCCGACGGGGATCTCCTCGGGGAAGAGGGCGATGCCGCGCTCGCAGGCTTCTTGCGGATGGGCGCCCGCGGCGATCCAGTCGTAGACCGTCTTGGAGAGCATCTTCATGATGATGGCCTCGCCGATACCCGTGGCCACCACGGCGCCCTCGGAGCCGGCGTAGTAGCCGCAGCCGGGAAGCGGGGAGTCGCCGACGCGGCCCTTGAGCATGGGAGCCGAGCCGCCGGTGGAGACCGCGGCGGCGAAACGGCCCTCGGCGTCCATGGCCACGGCGCCGATCGTGTCGCACATGGCGAAGACGTCGTCGTAGGGACGCTCGAAGTTCCAGTCGGCCTTGAAGTCGTAGGTGCGCCAGAAGGCGGGAATATCGGAGTAGTCGTGCTCGCGCATGGCCTTCATGACCTCGGCGTAACGTTCATGGGCCAGAGGCGTGGGGCCGGGATGGGGCGCGAAGCCGCGCTTCGTGGCGAACTCGCGGGCCCCCTCGCCGACGAGCATGAGGTGCGGGGTGGTGGTGACGGCCTCGGCGACGCGAACGGGGTTCTTGAAGCCCTGGAGGGCCGCGACCGCGCCGAGTTTGCCGGTGGAGTCCATGACCGCGGCGTCGGTTTCGAGCGTGACGCCGTCGATTCGCAAGCTGGAGCCCGAGCCCGCGTTGAAGCGGCCGTCGTCCTCGAGCACCTCCGCCGCGGCGATCGCCGCCGCCAAAGCGTCTTGCCCGCCGCGCAGCAGCTCCATGCCCCGGGCGGTCGCCGTCTCGCAACCATCCGAGAACGCCTTGGGCGCTCCCACGCCACCGTGTACCGCGATGAAGGGGGTGAACGTCATCTTGCCTCCTGGTAATGGCTGAAATCGATGTCTCATGCGAGATAGCGCCGGCGCTCGCCGGACCTATCCCATCAAACCAGGAAGCGCGCCGAATGTGAAGAGGTCAGGGGGAGCCGCGGTCGACCAACCAGGCCAGAAAGGCCTCGGAGAGCCGTGTCGGGCGCTGCACGAAGGCCCGTCCGTTGGCCAGCACGAACGCCAGGAACTGCTTCAAGTCTTCGGCAGTCACTTCCGCCATGACGGCCTCGGCTTCCCGGCCCGCATAGCCGCCGACGGCCGGCTTGCCGAGGAGGCGGCCTGCATCCTTGGCTTCACGGATGGCGTCGAGGCAGCGGGCGATCGCCACGTGCTCCTCGTCGCGCGACAACGGAGAGGTGCCCCTTTCGGGAAGCGGATACAGGGGCCGACGGGAATTGTCCAGAAACTGGATGCGCAGCTGCGCCACGGCCGCCAGGGTCGGCATGGCGCGCGCGCCCGGCTCGTTCCCTTCGTTTGGCGAGCCGGAGGCGCCCTCCGAGTCCTGCCGCGCGGGCTCGGGGAAGAGTTTCGATAGCCCCTTCTGGATCAGGCCCGGAGCCCGCTTGGATTTCGACATCCTTTCCTCCTCCATGGCCCGAACGCTCTAGCGGCCGCTCTTCTTGTACCCGGGCGCGGCCTCGATGCGCCTCAACGCGTCGATTTTGGTCCCCCCGCACTGATCTCCGGGGCTTCAGCGGGTAAAAGAGAGATAGACGAATCCCCAAGGAGCTTCCCGTGGCAGACGATTGGTCTATCCGACGCGGAAGCCCGGTTCCCGGGACTTCCCCCCTCCGTCCTCCGGCAAGCGCCGCGAGCGCGGAGCTTTCGCCTGTTCAGGCAAGCCCCGTGGAGCCCGCTGCGGAATCCTTGGCGTTGGCGCCGTCCCAGACCCAGTTCTCGGCCGCCAGCCGAACCGGCTCGCTCACGTTGCCGAGCCTGGAAGCGGCCGCCAGGGCAGTGGACGAGGCCCTCAATCCGCTCCCCAGTGATCCCTTGCAGCGTCGCCTGACGTTCTTGCCGAGTCCCGGCATCCCGGTGCGCCTGGAGTCCGGAAGCGTGGCGGTGGAGATCTTCTGGCCCTACGCGCCGGGGTCGCGACACGGCGGGCCCGAGCAACTCGCCTCTGATGGTGCGCCAGAGTCCTTCCGGGATCACCTGGCGCCGTTTGCCGCTTACTTCGGGGCCGGCACCCGCGGGCCGATGATGGCCTGGCTCGGGGATCAAGCCTCGCGCGGGGAGTTGCCCCCCGGCTCTCCGGCGACCCAGGGACTTCAGGCGATCGCCAACACCCTCTTCTGGGACGTGCCCATGTTCCAGGCTTCCGACGATCGCTTGATCGCCCGGGGCATGCCCGTGGACCTCTCCGCGCCCGAGGCGATGGCACGTTACTTGCGCCATCAGCGCGAGGCCATCGCGGGCTTGGTGTCGCGCCAGGATCCCGAGACGGACGGTCCCGCCTACCTGCGGGCGGGCCGGGAGCTTCTCGCGATGGTGGACGCCGCGCTTTCACGGGTCGAGGGCTTTGTCGGGGGCGATCGCCTGCCCGTCACGGCCACGCCGCTCGGGCCCTTCGGCTGGTACAACCAAGCGGCCGAGCCCGCGTCGGCGTCCCCGCTGGAGGCCGAGGTCGATCCCGCGGCCTCGCCCGCGGAGCTTCGCCAGATCGCAAAACGCCTCGAAACCGACGCGTTTCCCGCGCGCTAGTCCCCGCTCGCTTTCCGGCGAAGCGGTGTCTCTTTGGGTGTTAAGAGTTGCGAAGCAACACGTAAGTTTACAGATTCCCGGGTATAGAGGCGTTGCTGAACGGCAAGTCCTAGGGGTGACCACAGTCATGCTGAACCAGAACCCCGCTTTTTCCCGTCGATTCTGGTACGGGAGCCCTTTCAGAAAGGAAATCCCACTGTTCATGCAACGCAAGACCCTGCCGCTCCTCTCGTCCGCCGTGTTGATCTCCATGGTGGCCGGCTGTGGCGAGGCCACTCTTCCTAACTTTCCCAGCACCGGCCCCATCAGCATTCCGCTTCCCGGAAACAACGGAAGCATCACGTTCCCCGGCTTCGGGGGCCACCAGCCCGGGACCAACCCGCCGGTGACCTCGCAGCCCGGCAACTCCGCGCCCCCCGTCGCGGCCCAGCCGCCGACCCTCGCGCCGGGAGCGTCCGGGATCAAGGTTTACGTCAACGAGGCCCTCCACCCTGCGAGCAGCTTCGTGCTCGCGACCAACCGCAACCACGTCACGGATTACTTCCCCAACGGCGCCGCCAAGCTGGAGAAGCTCAAGGAGCTGCGCCCGACCTGGGGCGGAGCCCGTTACATGTACCGGATCGGCCATGGCCCGACCGATGGCCGTCACGATTACGACTACATGAAGGGCTATCACTTCGAGAACCACTGGAACAAGAACGGCGGCTACCCCTACGACGATATCCGCAACGCGCTCAAGGAAGCCAACACCCTGGACGCGGAGCAGCTTCACGTCATCAACTTCGGGACCGGCTCGGCCGCCGAGGCCGCGCGCTACGTCTCGTACCTGAACAACCCCAATGACGCCAACCGGGCGAAGTACCCGTACCCGGTCCAGAACGCCAAGTTCTTCGAGATCGGCAACGAGATCTCCTGGTCCAAGGTCCGCGGCCACAAGGAGTACGCCTCCACCGAAACCAAGTACGCCCAGCGGGCCAAGGAGTTCGCCCAGGCGATGCGTAAGGCCTCGCCGATTCCCATCCAGATCGGGGCCGTCGCCTCGACCAACTCCAACTGGATGGGCGAGGGCTGGGCTCAGAAGGGTGAGGGCGTCAAGCGGATCCTCCAGACCATGGGGGAGGACGTGGACTTCCTGATCTACCACGGCTACCCGAGCTGGCCCATGGCCAACAAGGGCGGTGACAAGATGACCATCATGGCGCAGAACGCCTGGAACGATCGCCTCCTCACCAACGAGATCGTCCCGGCCATCAAGAAGTACGCCAAGAACGACGTCTACATCGCCAACACGGAGTTCTTCACCGAGATGTACAACGACGTGAAGACGGCCCGCGGCATGTTCGGCGCGCTCTACTCGGCGGATACCTTGACCTTGGCCTTCAAGCACGACATCCGGATCGCCAACCAGTTCTGCATCGACCACCAGGACATGGCGGACGCCTCGTTCTTCGTCGGAAACGACCCCAACACGGTCACGCCCATCTTCATGTTCAACAAGATGCTGGCCAAGACCTGGGGCGACACCGTGGTCAAGGTGGAGGGCCAGGGCATTCCTTCGGTTCACGTGAAGGGTCCCGCGGACTCCATCGACATGCCCAAGCTCGCCTACACCGCCTCCAAGGGGCGTGACGGCAAGGTCTACGTGATGGTCACCAACCGCACGAACGACTCCGACGTGACGACCAACGTCGCCTTGGGCTTCACCCCGAAGGCCGTCACCGCGCACGTTCTCAAGGGTTCGAACGGTTGGGCTTCCGACCACAGCAACACCTCGGTGTCGACCAAGTCGGCAAACCTCAACACCGCCTACACCTTCCCCAAGGCTTCCGTCACGATCTTCGAGATCACCCCGTAAGCCATTCGACCTGGAGGGCCGTCCCCATTGGGGGCGGCCCTTCGCGTCTTTGGCCCCCCAACGACCGCGACCAAAGGGAGGCATTCGTGCGATTCGACTAGAGACCTCTGGGCATTTCGGAGGGGATGGGGATGTTTGAGACCTTTGGCGGTCTTAGCATGGGCCGTTGCAAGCAGCGAGGAGGAGGGCAAATGAGAGCGATCACTCCTTTGGCTTGGCGTCTCCGTGCCTTGGCGGGCGTGGCGGCTGTGGGCCTCATCGGTGGGATCATCAGTTGCGGGTCGGAGCCTTCCGGCGGCGGCGGCGGCCAGCCAGGGGCACCCGGGGGCGGGCAGCCGGCACCCCAGCCGAGCGCCCTCGAGAGCCTTCCGCCCGGTGGCGGCGGCGGCGTTCCCCCGGCCACTCCTTATCCGTCGCCTGGGCCCTCGTTGAACCCTCAACCCGGTGACGACGGCCAACCCGGAGAAGGCATCTAAAGGGAACGGGGGAGGCGTCTGCCTCCCCCGTATGCTGTCGTGACTTAGACCGGCAGGACCGAACGCCGCTTGGGCGCCGGGGGCTGGACCTTCGACTCGTACGCGGCGAAGCGCTTGATTAGCTCGTCGCGAAGCTTGTCGGGATCGATCACGTCGTCGATCACCATCTCGGAGGCGAGGCGGTAGAGGTCGATGTCGGCCTCGTACTCGGCCCGCTTCTCGGCGATGAACGCGGCGCGCGCTTCTTCGGGAAGCTCGGCGATCTTGTTGGCGTAAACCGCGTTGACGGCGGCTTCGGGGCCCATGACCGCGATCTTGGCGGTGGGAAGCGCGATGCAGGCATCCGGCTCGAAAGCGGGGCCCCCCATGGCGTAGAGGCCCGCGCCGTAGGCCTTGCGGACGATGACCGAGACCTTGGGAACGGTGGCGTCCGAGACCGCGGAGACCATCTTGGCGCCGTGGCGGATGATGCCCTCACGCTCGACCTTGGATCCGATCATGAAGCCGGGCACGTCCATCAGGAAGAGCAAGGGGATGCTGAAGGCGTCGCAGAGCCACATGAAGCGGGTGGCCTTGTCGGCGGTGTCGGTGAAGAGCACGCCGCCCTTGACGCGGGGCTGGTTGGCGAGGATGCCCACGGCCCGCCCGCCGATCCGCGCGAAGCCCGTGATCATCTCCTGGGCGAAGAGCTTCTTGATCTCGACGAAGGAGTTCTCATCGATCACGCGGTTGATGAGATCCATCATGTTGAAGGGCTGGTTCTGGTTGGCGGGCACGATCTCGGAGATAGGCTTGCCGGCCTTCGGCTCGATGGAGGGAATGACCGGAGCCTTGCCGAGGTAGTTCTGGGGGAAGAACTCCAGGTACTTCTTGAGGAAGTCGATGGCTTCTTCCTCGGTCTTGGCGAGCACGTCGCCGACACCCGAGGTCGAGCAATGCATGCGGGCGCCGCCCATCTCCTCGAGCGTGACCTTCTCGCCGATGACCATCTCGGCCATGCGAGGGCTGCCCAGGTACGCCGAGGCGTTGCCCTCGACCATCACGACGATGTCGCAGAAGGCGGGGATGTACGCGCCGCCCGCGGCCGACGGTCCGAATAGCAAGCAGACCTGGGGAACGGTCCCGGACATCTTGACCTGGTTGTAGAAGATCCGTCCCGCGCCGCGGCGGCCGGGGAACATCTCGACCTGGTCGGTGATGCGGGCGCCGGCCGAGTCCACGAGGTAGAGCATCGGCACTTGCAGCTTGGCAGCGGTTTCCTGGATGCGCAGGATCTTCTCGACCGTGCGCGAGCCCCATGAGCCGGCCTTGACGGTGGAGTCGTTGGCCATCACGGCCACGGTGCGGCCGTTGATCTTGCCCAAGCCGGTGTAGACGCCGTCGGCGGGAAGGTCACCGGCCAGGCAGTTGGCGAACATGGCGTCTTCGAGCTCGAAGCCCTCATCGAAAAGAAGGCGCAGGCGCTCGCGGACGAAGAGCTTGCCCTGCTTCTTGGCGCTTTCGTGGTACTTGGCGGCTCCCCCCTGCTGGATCTGCTCGCGCATGGCGTGCAGGGACTGGGAAGATTGGGTTTGGGTCCCAGAGGTCATCGTTGTCTCCTCAGTAGTCGAGCAATTCGCGTGGCGTCAGGTCAGCGGCGCTGCCTGCAGGCGCCTCCATTCTACCAGAAACGCCCTCTTGAGCGCTGACAGGGGGCCGAGACGGCGTTGGCCCCCCGCGCGCGAGCCGTTAGCATGGGCCATCGAGGGCCGGGCCCGAAAGGAGGAGCCATGGACGAGGTGGAGCGGATTGCCCGCTTGACGCGCGAGCATCCGGAAGTTGCCGTGGAGCTGCTGGATCCCGGAGGCATGGTCCGGGCCGTGGTCTTCGACGGGGCCAGCCATCCAGAGTTCTTGCCCGATATCCTGCCCGCCGAGCCCGCGCCGCTGGTCCGGGGCTCGGTTTATCCCAAGGAGCCGTACATCCGGCATCAACACGCGGATTACGAGCCGATCGCCTACGACGTGCCCCTGGATGAGCTTGCCGACGCGATTAGCGGGCCGTGACGGGCTGGGCGTTGAAGCCCACCATGGCGCCCGGAGGCAGGTCGATGAGCGAGAGCAGGAACTCTTCCATCAGGTCGATGTACGATGGATCCATGGAGAGGGGATCGCCAGCCCAAGCCGAGCGCCAGACCTCGCTGGCCCATTCTTCGGCCGTGCGGGCCGGCTCCTCGCTGACGCGAGCCTGCATGGCCGGCAAGAGGGTCGAGGACCCGACGAGCTCGGGGCCAAAGACGCTGGGGACGACGAGTTCATGATCATGGGCAGTCCCGAGGCCGCTGTGCACGGCGCGCAGGACGATGGAGAACGGGTGAGTCATCTGGGGTTTCCGTCCGGAGAGAAAGGGGATTCTCTTCCTTCATGCCCTTGGGCTCTTGTTCCCAAACGCGACAGGACGGCGATCGCCCCAGAAACGGCCTCGCCCTTCCGCCCCGTGCCCGGATCTGGTACAACGGAGACCGGATCTTAGACAAGGAGGGGCAACGTGTTCCAAGCTCGCCGCGAGAAGTTCATGCAAGCCATCGGCAACGCCGTGGCCATCATTCCAGCCGCACCCATCCGAAACCGGACCGCCGATCTCGACTTCGAGTACCGCCAGGATTCCGATTTCTACTACCTGACCGGCTTCAAGGAGCCCGAAGCCGTCCTGCTGCTCGCACCCCATCACCCCGAGCACAAGGTCGTCCTCTTCGTGCGTCCCCGCGACCCCGAGCGCGAGACCTGGGACGGTCGCCGGGCGGGCACCGAGGGAGCGGTCCGCGACTTCGGCGCGGATGCCGCCTACCCCATCGGCGATATCGACCAGATTTTGCCGCGCTACCTCGAGAACCAGGAGACGCTGTACTTCCGCTTCGGCAAGGAAGTCGACCTCGACGACCAGGTCATGGGCTGGCTTGGCACGGTCCGGGCCAAGGCCCGTCAGGGCATCACGGCTCCCACCCACTTGGTCGACCCCTCCGAGCTGCTTCACGAGGCGCGCCTGCGCAAGGGCCCCGAGGAAATCGACCTGATGCGCAAGGCCGCGACCATCGCCGCCGAGGCGCATACCCGCGCCATGCAGGTCTCGCGTCCCGGCATGTACGAGTACGAGCTTCAGGCCGAGATCGAGTACACCTTCCGCAAGCGCGGCGCCATGGGCCCCGCCTACGGGTCGATCGTGGGTTCGGGCGACAATGCCTGCATCCTTCACTACGTCGAGAACGACGCCCAGATGAAGGACGGCGACCTGGTCCTGATCGACGCGGGCGCGGAGTACCAGTTCTACGCCTCGGACATCACCCGGACCTTCCCGGTCAACGGCCGCTTCAGCCCCGCCCAGCGCGAGATCTACGAGATCGTGCTGCAAGCCGAACTCGAGGCGATCGCCCACGTCAAGCCCGGCCATTCCTTCCAGTCCGTGCATGACCGCGCGGTCCAGGTCATGACCGAAGGCCTCGTCCGGCTCGGCATCCTCGAGGGCAACGTCGACGAGCTCATCGCGTCGGGCGCCTTCCGCCGCTTCTTCATGCACAAGACCAGCCACTGGATCGGAATCGACGTCCACGATGTGGGCTCGTACAAGGTCAAGGGCGAGTGGCGTGCACTCGAACCCGGCATGGTCCTGACCGTCGAGCCCGGACTCTACATTCCCGAGGGCTCCGAGGGCGTGGATCCCAAGTACTGGGGCATCGGCATCCGGATCGAGGATGACGTCCTGGTCACCGAGGCGGGCCACGAAATCCTCACGCATGAAGTGCCCAAGGCGATCGACGCGATCGAGGCGCTTATGGCCAAGAGCCAGCCCGCCACGGTCTAACGCCACATTTCAAAACTACGAGGGGCCCGGGTTGAACCCAGGCCCCTCGTATTCTTGATGAGGTCGCGTGCGGCTAGTTGCCGGCGATCCAGCGGCCGAAGCGCTCGAAAGCCGCGCCCAGACCCTTGCGGGCATTCTCGAAGTTCTCGGTGATCTCGGCGATGGTCTGATCGACCGCATTATCCACCGCAGTGATGGCGGTATTGACGCCGCTGACCACGGCCTGGCCGGCTGCGTTGACCCCGTCCACCACGGCTTCACCGGCCGAGACGATGGCATCGCCGGTGGCGATCACGGCCGTACGGGCTCCGTCATAGATGGCGTTGGAGACGTCCTTGACGCCCTGCCAGGCCTTGCCGGGTAGCTCGAGAATCTCCTGCTTGGCCTCGGCCATTTCCTCACGGACGATCTCGCGGGCCGTTTCCTTCCACTTGCCTTCGGGATCCATGGGCAGGTCCATGATGCGCTTGTTGGCTTGCGCGATATGGTTGCCGATGATCACGCCGCTGGGCGCGGCGCCCAGGGGGTTGGCCATGATGGCGAGCACGGCGGCGTCGCGGCCGAGCTCCTTGGCGGCACGGGGAACCTCGGTCTTGGCGAACTCCCAGGCGGCACCGGCGGCATCGGTGACGCCACCCCAGACGGCCTCGGCGGCATCCACCGCTCCGTCGACCGCCTTGTCCACCACGTCCACGGCGCCACTGACGACCTTGCCGGGAAGCGCGATGATCTCGTCCTCGGCGGCCTCGTGGTGCGCGTTGATGATCTCGCGGGCCTTGTCCTTCCACTTGCCCTCGGGATCCATGGGCAACTGGGCGATTTCCTTGCGCGCCTCGTTCATGTGGCGGGTGTAGACCACGCCCGCTGCGACGTTGACGCCGGGGATCGCCATGACGCCCGCGATCTTCGCGCTTTCGAAGAACTCGTTCTTGGCCTCGCCGAGCGCGTTCTCGATGGCTTCGCCGACGGTCGGGTACTGCGTCTGGTTTACGTCTCCCGTGGGCTTCGCCGGAAGGACCTCAGGCTTGGTCTTGGTTTCGGTGGCCTTCGACTCGGGGACCTTCTTCTCGATGTACTGCTGGGCCTCGGAACGGGACACCTTGCCGTCCTTGTTCAAGTCAGCCGGGTGCATGGTCTTGCGAACCGAACCACCGCCATCAATCGTGTGAACCATCTGAGGTCCCCTTTCTCTCGGCCGATTGGCCGCTTCGTCCTACCGCTCTCGCGGTGAAATTCCTGTCGAAGGTGTCGCGGCCGGTCGCGCGAATTGCCTGTTCGAGGCGAATCGCCCGTTTGCCGCCCGAGGGAATCCCCGTTGGGCCTGACACCTGGTACATGACTTATCGTTCAGTTTTGGCTTTCAGTTGCTTATCCAGGTGTCAAACCTTTGTTTGGAGTTTGTTAAATCCGGAAAAGCACGCTGAAAGGGCCAAGCGGCCACGGGGGGATTATACCCTTGGATGGCTGGAATTCTTCCGGAGCATCACCCCAGGGCTCCCTTGCCGGGAGGGTTTCAGCTACCGGAAGGGCCGGATCGCGTGGCGAGGGCTGCGAGAACGGCTCGCGATCGTGTATGATCACCAGGTAACCGACGTCATGGGGCAGCCGGCGCGGCACGTGCGGGGCCGCCCGCGCGAATGATGCCTCGCGGAGAAGAGACCGTTGTCCCTGAAAGCTCGTCCCACCTATAGGCTCGCTTCAGCCCTCGTTGGGGGCGCGCTCCTGCTCGCCGCCTGCGGCGAGGCGATTCCCAATGCCGCCAACGGCCCCGTGATCCCCGAGCGCCAGGTCATCGCGAAGAGCACGGATACCCCGGCGCGCGTCTTGAGGGACCGCGGAGTCTTGATTCTCGAGACGCGCGGCACGTTCTTCCAAGCAGGAGTCCAGCAGGGCACGCTCATGCGCGATCGCCTTCGTGATCTCGTTCGCGATTACCACGAGCGCCGCGCCTTTTCAGCCTTCGTGCTGACGCCGGGCTTCGTCCATCGCCTTTACGCCGGCCGCCAGGCCCGACACCTCACCTTGGACGAGCGCGACTTCCTGCGGGGCATGGCCGCAGGCTCGGGCTTCTCCCAGGATGAACTGCTCTTGTTGTCGACGGATCCCCCTTACGAGGCACTGTCTAAGCAGATTCCGGGCCTCGTTCCAGGGGGCGGGACGTTCATTTCGCGCGGCAAGGCCAGCCTGGACGGGAATGCCCTCATTGGCCGGCTTTCGGACGACCTGACCTTCGGGATTCGCCAGCGTTACACCATGCTCTGGGTGCATCGCCCCGAGAAGGGCCCTGCGTGGGTCGCCTTGACTCGAGTGGGCTCGCTCGCCGCCGAGGCCGCCTGGAGCGAGAACGGCCTCTTTGCGGCTGTCGACCCGCTTCCCGGCTACGCGAAGACCGGCGGCATGCCCCCGCGCTGGCTTACCCTCAGGCTGATGAACGCCGAGGGACCGGATGCGGCGGAAGCCTCCCTCCGAAAGGCTGCCGCGAACACCTCTCAGGCCTTCGTCGGCACCCTGGCCATGGGGGAAGGCGCCCGCCTCGTCGAATCGGCGCGAGGCGACGTGGCCGTGCGCTCGTACGGCTCGGGCGGATCCCTGGCGGACCTCGCCCAGAGCATGGGCTCCTTCAAGGCCCAGGGCCTGGCCTCGACGACTCCGAATCCTCGCGACGAGCGTTTCGGTAAGCTGCTTGCCGGCCAGTACGGTCAACTCGATCCCATGGGCGCCCAGCGCATCCTCGCGGATCTCGTCGATCCGGCGACCGGGAAGCGCGGCCCCACCCCCGCTTCCGTCTCGCGCGAACTGCCCCTGCGCATGGCCCTCGGCCCCGTGGTCATCGGCGATTGGGGGAGCCTGACCTCCACCACGGCTCTGGTCGCCCAGCCCCAGACCGGTCGCCTCTGGGTGTCGATGGGACACGAACAACTCGATGATTCCAAACCGTTCGTGGACTTCACCGTTTCCAAGCTCCTGGCCGGCGAGGCGCAATCCGATTAAGGATTGATTAAATTCTGATTGTCCCTTATGCTTTTCCTGACACGGAAACGAGGGAGGGTCGGATGAAGAAGTTCGCAAGCCTGGGCGTGATCGTTTTGTTGGCCGCCTGCGGAGGGACGACGCCCTCGCTCCACGAGCAAGCCCCTTCGTCGCTTTCGGCGGCTTCCGCCAGCAACCCGCTGGATGCCGCCCGCGCCGTGGCGCATGTCGCCTACCTGACCGAGCCCGCCCTGGCGGGCCGCATGACCGCGTCGGAGGGAGATGCCCTCGCCGACCGCTATCTGGTCAACGAGTTCCGCAAGCTGGGCCTCGAGGTCACGCTTCAGCCCTTCACGAATCCCCGTTTCAGCGGCACGGCCTACAACGTGATTGCCGTCCTCAAGGGCTCCGAGCGTCCCGACCGCTTCGTCGTCGTCGGCGCCCACAAGGATCACCTGGGCAAGCGCGGCAACGTCATCTACTACGGAGCCAACGACAATGCCGGCGGGACCGCCGCCGTTCTCGAGATCGCCCGGGTGATGAGCGAGCGGGCCAAGGCCGGCAAGGGCCCCAAGTCCAGCGTGATGTTCATGGCCTTTTCGGGCGAGGAGCTGGGTCTGATCGGCTCGACGCATTACACCCGCAACCCGATCGTCCCGACTGCGGACGGCGCCAAGCCCATCGCCCTGTCGCAGGTTGCCGGGATGGTCAACCTGGACTGCATCGCCGTGGGCAAGACCGACACGCTGGGCACCGACTGGGTGGGCACCGGGGCGAAGTCGATGGACGCCATCGAGGCGATCGCCCGCCGCCGCGGCATGACGCCGCATTACGGCGAATTCAAGGTCCCCCACGGCGGGCGCGACCATGCCCACGAGGCCTTGCCGCCCGGAGCGTCGAGCGATCATGCCGCCTTCCGGCGGGCGGGCGTGCGCGCCATCTGCTACTACGCCGAGCCGGTCTTCAGCAAGTACTTGCATACGCCCGATGACACCCTCCCCGAGCGGGACCGGATCCCCAAGGCCGACGCGGATCGCTTCAACGCGGCCAACCTCGTCAGGATCGGAGCGATCGGTCTGGATACCGCCACCCTCTGGGCCAACGAGTAAGCTCCCCGCGTCAGCCTTTCTTGTGTTGCCGCTCGGCAATCTCGGCGCAGGTGACGTTGAGGCGAATCGTGTCGTCGATGGCTTCGACCCAGTCGATGGGCGCTTCGAGCTCGCGCGCGAAGAAGAATCCCTTGCGAATGACCATGCCGGTGGCGCGTCCGGAGTCCTCGTCGTAGAGGACCTCGTCGAGGCGTCCGAGCTTGCCGTCACGGCAATGGACCTCGGTGCCGGCCGTCAAGCCTTGAGCGCCGGGCGGAAGGTTGCCGTGGGGATGCGCGGGGCTCGGGGCCTGCTGAGCCGGCAGGTACCAGCCGAGCACGTTCGAGGGCCAGAACAGTCCCACCGGCCTCAGGTCGCCGAGGGGAACCTCGGCGGGTGTGGCCGGAGCCGGCGCCGTATCCGCGTAGGTGACGGCGTCGGGACAGGCTTCGAGGTCGACGAGCCGCAAGTCGGTCGTGACGCAGGAGCCTTCCGTCCGGGTGAGCCGTTCGGTCGGGACGATCTTTTGCAGGGGATGTAACCCGCCGCGCTCGACGACGATATGCGTGACCCGCTCTCCCAGGGGTTCGATGACGATCTGGGTGAGGGTTCCGAGCTTGCCGTCAGGCCCCCAGACCTCCGCCCCGATTTCCAGGTTCATGGCTCCCCCCCTCACCTCTCGACCTCGCCGGCTCGTGGGACTGCCGCAAGGCGCCGCGACTCCCCGCTTCGGCTCTCTGGGTCCACCGGATTGTTAAGATAGTTTACGCATGGTCCGGACGCCCGGTCAAGCATCGCTCCCATGCCGCTGCGTGAGTCGCGACGTGCCGAACGATGCCTCATTGTCGACCACGGATGATGGTGAAGACGAGGTATATCCCCAGGAGCGTCGCCATGACGAACCCGAGGAGTCCCAGGAGCGGGTGCCCAAGCCACTGGGGACCGGCACCGCTCGCGATGATCATGGCCGACGAGATCGAGAGGGCGGCAAAGACGATGCCCAGCACGAGGCGGTTTACCCACCGTCCGAACGGCAGGAAGGCCTCCATCAGGGCGACGTGCTCGAACTGGATGCGGATGCGGTTGTCGGCGTTGATCTTATCGAGAAGGATGCTGATCTTGCGGGGCATGTCGAGCGCGACTTCGGTGGCTTCGATGCCCGTGTGCATGAGGTTCATGGGGCTGACCAACTCTCCGACCTGGTCCGCGACGACGGCAGGCAAGTAGGGCCTCAGGATGTCCAGGAGATCGGCCTCGGGATCCAGCGCGCGGGCGATGCCGTCGATCTGGGTCAGGGCCTTCACCAACAACATGAGCTGGGATTGGAACCTCAGGCGGCGCTTGAAGCCGATTCGGACGGCTTCGGTCATGACCTCGCCGACGTTGAGTTCCGAGAGGGGAGTGTTGTGGAAGCGCGCGATCAATCGGCCGATCTCGAGGCGGTAGACGTTGAGCTGGAAGTCCCGGAGCGGATCCCCGAGTTCGACCAGCACTTCCGCGGTGACATCCCCACGCCTCCCCATCATCGCGAGCAGGAACTTGGTCACGCCCCGGCGCGTGCGCGCATCCAGGTAACCCACCATGCCGAGGTCGATGAGGTAGAGATCGCCCTCGGCGGTGACCAGGACGTTTCCCGGATGGGGATCGGCATGGAAGAAGCCGTCCTCGGCGAATTGCCTGAGGAAGGATCGGAGAAACTCGGTAGCCAGTTCGGTGTCGCGCCGGCTGCCATTGGGTTTCTTGCCGAAGACGCGCTCCATGACGAGCACGCGCCTGCTGCTGTAGCCGCGGTAGACCTGCGGGACCTTGATGCGGGGGAACTCCGCGAGGTTGCGGGCCATGGTCTCGAGGTTGAAGCGCTCGCGCTCGAAATCCAGCTCAAGTTTCAGATTTTGCTCGAGCTCGTTGACCACGCCGGTCACGTCGTAGAGCTTTCCCCAGTCCGTGTGGGCTTCGAAGAGCTCCGCCAGCCCCCGAAGGGCCGGGATGTCCCGCTTCACGCGCTCGGCGGCATCGGGTCGCTGCACCTTGACGATTACCTGGGTGCCGTCGGGAAGGATGGCCTCATGCGCCTGTGAGAGCGAGGCCGATGCCAGCGGCGCCTCGTAAAAGACCAGGAAAAGCTCGGAGATGGGAGCGCCCAGCTCGGCCTCGACGATGGCCTTGGCGTCGTCGCCAGAAAACGGCGGGATCCGATCCTGCAGATTCTCCAGCTCGCGGATGTACGGTGCCGAGAGCAGGTCCGGACGGGTCGAGAGCACCTGGCCGAGCTTGATGTAAGTGGGGCCCAGCTCTTGAAGTGCCAGGCGCAGGTTGAGGGCACGCACCTCGTCCGGCTCGGCCTCGGGGCGTGGCCGGCGCCAGTTGCGCGGAATCAAGCCCTCGTAACCGAGCTCCTCGGCCAGATCCGCGAAGCCGTAGCGGGCCATGACGGCGAAGATCTGCCGGTAGCGCGTGATAGGTGGCAGGCCCCATCTGAAGCCCAACGCAATCCCCCTCGCTCATCCCGTACGCCGGCCATCTTAGGGCCTGAGCGAGGGGGAGGCAACGCGCGCTCGGAGGTCAGGCCTTCTGGTTCAGCATGGCGCTAAGTAGCGTTAGCCCTTGTCCGGGCAATAACGTGGTTGCCGCCGTGAGCAGGCGATCGGCGAACTTGGACTCGCTTCGCGCCTCGTTGAGCTTGCGATCCGTCACGGAGGCCTCGACCTTGGCCATGGCCTGGAGGTTGTCGAGGTAGGTCTGCAACGACTTGTAGAAGAGCATCCAGGTGACGTCGGCGGCATGCTGGATGGCCTGCTCTTCCTTCAGGCGTTGGGCTTGCCGCTGGGCATCCATGTACTGCCGCCAGTTGAGCTTGTCCCTCAGGAACTCGAGCGATTCTCTCAAGGACGCCCCGTCGCCGGCTTGCAAACCCTGCTCGACCCTGGCGAGCATCTGGCTGAGGACCTTCCGTTCCGGCATGGTGAGGCTCGGGCTCTGCATCAGCCCGTAAATCGCCATCTTCAAGACCTGGGCGGGGCTTTCCTCATCAGCGAGGGCCTGGAGCCGTCCTTTGCCCGAGACGAGGGCGCTCTGGTCGCGGAGCGCCTCGGAAACACGCGGGGTCGCGCTAAACGTGGCGCTATCCAGGGCCTGCGTCCCCCGGAGGGGAGCGGTGAGCGTGCGGGTCGGGGCCTTTCCAAGCGCTTCGATCATCTCTGACGCTCCCTCTGACAACGCGTGACATCCGACTTATCCGTCGTCGCCATGAATCCTTGCCGATTTCAATGGAGCTTTGATGGAGGCTTAACAAAGCCAAAAAGAAGCGCGGGGAGCCTGTGAGGACGCGCGCGGGACGCTCAGGAAAGCGGGGAGAGTCGGACGTAGGGGCAGAGGTGGGCGATCGCCGCGAGGCTCACCTTCTGCCAAGCGATCCCTTCCGAGTACCGAAGCGCGATGGCGTAGCGCTCGGGATCATCGAGCTCGGCCTGCCGCATGGCCCATTTGATCACGGCCTTCACGGCGGCCGGCTCCATGGGGGGCACCTGGCTGAGGTCCAAGGTCACACCCGGATGCCGGCGCGAAAGCGCCTCCTGGTGCAAGGCATCGAGCGCCTGCGTCATGAAGGCCGCGTCCGCCTCTCCCTTCAAGACGATCGTCAGCCCCTCGGGGCCCTGCGTGAGCGTCAAACGCTCGTCTCGACCCGAAACCAGATCCACCCTCATGCGTCGTTCCTTTCGGCGACGCAGACCTGGTTCCGGCCGCCGTGCTTGGCGCGGTACAACGCGCGATCGGCCGCTTTGACCAGTGCCGCGGCATCCATCCCGTCTTCCAGGACGGCCAGGCCGAAGCTGGCCGTCACCTGCACGAGCCCCTCGCTCAGGATCAGCGTCCACTCTTGAAGCGATTGCCGGAGCCGATCAGCCAGAATCCAGGCGCCTTCCGCTTCCGTGAAGGGTAGGATCAGGGCGAACTCCTCGCCGCCATAGCGAGCCGCCACGTCCGAGAGTCGAACGGAGCCGCGCAGGAGCGCTCCGACGCCCGCGAGAACCTGATCCCCCGCCGGGTGGCCGTAAGTGTCGTTGATGGTCTTGAAGTGATCCACGTCCATCATGACGAGCGTCAGGGGATGCCGGTAGCGGCGGGCATGGTCGAGTTGCTCGCAGAGGCGCTGGTCGAAGTACGCCCGTGAGCCGACCCCCGTGAGACGGTCGGTCATGGCCTCTCCCACCGCCGCATGATAGAGGTCGTAGAGCCCCAGGGCCATGTCGAGCTTCTCTTCGAAGGCCTGCCGGGTTTTCGAGAGGACCTTTCGGACGTTGGCTTCGTAGAGCAGTTGCGCCATGAAGGGCGCGTAGGTCGCCAGCAGCTCCACGCTCGGGTCCGCAGGCGCCTTGTCGGCTTCCATGTAGACCTGAGCGATCGGATCGGGGCCTAGGTGAAGCGGGAGCGCCATGCCCCAGCGCCCGGTCTCAAGGGGCCGGGAGGCAAGCTGCCTTTCGAGCATGGCTTCGGCCAAGAGGTCTCGGGACAGCTCGAGGGGCGATTCCGAGCCCCAGAAGGCATGTTGATCGAGGGTGTTGCCGAGCATGAGGGCGCCGCGCGAGGCTCCGACGAGCTGGCATGCCTGCTCCAGGAGGCGCTGGCCGCGCGCCTGGGCCTGACGCTCGCGCGTGGCGTCTGTCGCCAGCTTCCTGAGCAGCGCCAGGGCAGCCGACGTCTCGTTGATGGGGGAAGTCGGAGGGGTGGCGGTCACGGACCTTCCTCTATGAACGGGATCCGCCCCCATCATACCCGAAGCAAGAGGGGGTTAACCCGGCTCGCCCGAGATGGCGAGTCGAAGTTCCTCGAGGACCTCCGGATCGCTTTCCTGGCTCAGAGCGGCCTCCAAGGCCTGCCTTGCCTCGGCCGTGCCGATTCGGCCGAGCGCCCATGCGACGGCCCCCCTGACGAGGGGTTCGGGGTCGGTCTCCAGCGCCTGCCGTAACGCCGGAACCGTGGCGGCGTCGCAGGCGTTGCCCAAGGCGATGGCGGCATTGCGGGCGAGGCCACGGCGTTTGGTCCGTTTGATGGCGGAGCCCTTGAAGGTTTGGGAGAATTGCTCCTGGGTCATCAGCAGGAGGTCCGTCAGGCGGGGATAGACCCGCTCGGGTTTCGGCATGAATGCGGGCTCGTCGGCCGTTGGGGCCTTGCGGTTCCATGGACAGACTTCCTGGCAGAGGTCGCAGCCGTAGACCCAATCGCCGATGAGCGGGCGCAGGTCGCGAGGGATGGGGCCGCGGTTCTCGATGGTGAGGTAGGAGATGCAGCGCCGGGAATCGACGAGGCCGGGTGCCACGAGCGCTCCGGTGGGGCAGATGTCCAGGCAGCGCGTGCAGGTCCCGCAGCGGTCCGGATGGGGACTGGGCGCGACGGGAAGCTCCTGGACGGTGACGATCTCCGCGAGGAAGCCGTACGTGCCCAGTTTTGGGTGAATCAGCAGGCCCGATTTCCCGGTCCAGCCCAAATGGGCGCGGCTCGCCACCGAGCGCTCGAGGAAAGGCCCCGTATCGGTGTAGACCCGGGCCGTGGGATCCTCGAGCTCCTGGGCGAGCAGGCGTAGCTTTTGCACCAGGAGGTCGTGGTAGTCGTCGCCCAGGGCGTAGCGCGAGATGCGGCCGCGAGGAACGTCGGCAGGAGGCGGATCCATGGGGCCCGGATGGTACGGGTGAAAGAGCGAGACGACGGTCCGGGCCGCGGGCAGAACCTGGCGGGGGGCGGTCCGGCGCGCGGGGTCCTTGGCCATCCATGCCATGCTGCCGTGCATGCCCTCGTCCAGCCAGCGCTCGAAGACGGGCCGTTGCGGATCCGGATCGGCCCCTACTGCCCCCATCGCCTTGAACCCCAGCTCCTGGGCTTTTTCGAATAACCGGCCCCAAAGGCCTTGCGGCGTCGTCATGGGCTGATCGTACCACCACGGGCGGCGGAGGGGGAGGGGCTGACGTTGATTAAGAAATTTCTAAGAAAGATTTAACGAAAAGGGGCGATAACGTTAACACCTTCTCGCATCCCTGCTTTCCACGTGAAGGAGACGTCATGGCCGTTCAGACCCGCTCGTCCCAGCTTCAGAACCTCAACTCCGTCAAGCGCATGACCGACACGGCGATCAACCGCCGTTACCTCGAGGCGCTGGCGGCGCGGGACGGCGTTCCGAGCGTGGTGGCGCGTCAGGGCGGTGACGTCCTCTTGTTGAGCGGGGCGGCTCGGACCGAGAGCCGGGTGGCGCGTCTGGGGGCCGACGACAGCGTGAGCCGGGGCGATCGCCTGACGATCGACGGCGCCTCCGCGTCGGTGCTCTTCACCGACGACGGGTTCGGCGAGCTGGCGCAAGAAAAGGTGGTGGTGGCGGTGATCGACTCGGGAGTCGACACGGATCACCCCGCCCTCAAGGGCCGCCTGCTTCCCGGCTACAACGTCGAGACCAAGGGCCGCGACGTCGAGGACACCATGGGCCATGGCACCCACGTGGCGGGCATCATCGCGGGTTCCGCCCCCGCCGAGGGCTTGGACGGCGTTGCCCAGGGCGTGTCGATTCTGCCGATCAAGATTCCCAACCTCTCGACGAGCAATACCAAGTTCATGCCGCAGCTCGCCGAGTCCATCCGTTACGCGGTAGACAACGGCGCCAAGGTGGTGAACATCAGCCTCGGGATCCAGATGGACGGCTGGATGATGAAGCTGATTCACGGCCGCAAGGTCAAGCAGGTAGAGGAAGCCATGCGCTACGCCGAGTCCAAGGGCGTGCTGGTGGTGGTCGCGGCCGGCAACAACGGCAAGGACAAGGCCAATACCGTGGGGTATCCCGGCACCTCGGATAACGTGATCTCGGTGGCCAACCTCGACGATCGCCGCCGCCCGCTCGAGACGCACAGCAGCTCCAGCCAGGGTCCCGCCGTGGACCTGGCGGCGCCTGGGACGGCGATTCGCTCGTCGGTGCCGGATGATACCTTCGCGGATTACACCGGGACCTCGATGGCGGCTCCTTACGTCGCGGGAGTGGCGGCTCTCCTGGTTGCCAAGCATCCTGATTGGACCCCGGCGCAGATTCGCCAGCGCCTCTACGCGACGGCCGACGACCTGGGCGCCAAGGGCCGCGACGATATCTACGGCCATGGCGCGGTCGATCCCTTCGAGGCGCTCTTCGGCCTCTAAGCCTCACGTTACCCGCCCCTGGCCGTTGGCTGCGGGCGGGTTTTGCCATGGGGGGCCGGCTGCCTGCTACCATGAGGGGGCAAAGACGCGGAATCGGGCGAGAAAGGATCGGGCATGGACCTGGGATACACGGGCAAGGTCGTCTTGGTGACGGGGGCGAGTCATGGCATCGGGCGCGGGATTGCGCTGGCGTTCGCGCGGGAGGGGGCGGCGGTCGCCGTCAACTACGCGCATGACGACGCGGCGGCAGAGGGCGTCGTGGCCGAGTTGCGGGCGGCGGGGGCCGAGGCGATCGCCGTTCGCGCGGATGTCGCGGATCCGGACGCCGTCCAGGCCATGGTGGAGCGGGTGGAGCGTGAGCTGGGCCCGTTGGCCGTCCTCGTCAACAACGCGGGCGTGGTGAGGCGCGGGGGCCTTTTTGCGATCACGCCGGAGATCTGGGACGAGGTGGTCGACGTGAACCTGAAGGGGGCGTTCCTTTGCGCGCAGGCGGCTGCGAAGGGGATGGTCTCGCGGGCTGCGGGGGTGATCGTCAACATCTCGTCGATGCGGGGCGTGGAGGGCTCGACCTCTTCGATGCATTACGCGGCGGCGAAGGCGGGCGTGATCGCCTTGACCAAGAGCCTGGCCAAGGAATTGGCCCCGCATGTGCGGTCGGTCGGGGTGGCGCCGGGGTACGTGGACACGCGGATTCAGGCGGGCTTGACGCCCGAGCAGCGGCGGGCGGTGGAGGAGGGGACGCCGTTGGGGCGCTTCGGGACGGTGGAGGATATCGCGTCGGCGGTCCTTTTCCTGGCGTCCGAGCGGGCCTCTTACGTGACCGGCCAGACCCTCCTGGTAGACGGCGGTCGGGTGACCTGCTAGCCGTCGATTCTGACGAATTCTCCCGTTTTGGCCGGAACTACCCTCCCTCGTCGATAGGCGATAGGGTCGAGCCGTACCCCGTCACCAGAAGGGAGCTTCGTCGTGGCGAATTCGGACGCTGTTTCGCGCCGCAGCTTCATTTACCGCATCATCGGAGCGATTGGCGGCTTCATCGCGATGTTACTGGGGCTTCCCGTCATCGGCTACCTCTTCTCGCCGCTGATCCGGCGGCCGGTGACTCCGGACTGGATCGGTCTGGGGCCGGTGGGCGAGTTTCCGGTGGGCAAGCCGACGCTGGTGGGCTTCGAGATTCCGGTTCAAGGCGAGGCGCCTTATTCTCAGGGAGCCTGGGTGGTGAACTGGGGAGACGGCCGATTCTCCGCTTACGACTCGAACTGCACGCACCTGGGCTGTCCGTTCAACTGGAACGAGAACGCCGAGCTCTTCCTCTGCCCGTGTCACGGCGGGGCCTTCAGCAAGGAAGGTCAAGTGGTGGGGGGCCCTCCCCCGCATGGCCTCGAGTCCTACGCGACACGCGTGGAGAACGGGACGCTTTACATCGGCAAGACGCCTAGCGGCCATGCCGAGCGGGGGGCCTAGCGATGCGCCGCCTGATCGATTGGTTGGATGAGCGGGCCAGCATTCGGACGATGGCCCATAACTTTCTCGATCGCCACATTCCCCCCGGGGTGAACTGGGCCTACACGCTGGGCAGCGCGACGACGGTGACCTTCATCATCATGGTCCTGACGGGCATGTTGCTGATGGTTTACTACCAGCCCTCGCCCCAGGTGGCGTACCACTCGGTGCAGTACATTCAAAACCAGGTCTTCCTGGGCGGCTTCGTGCGGAACCTTCATCACTGGGCGGCGTCGGCCATGGTGATTTTGGTGGTGCTTCACGCGCTTCGCACGTTCTACTGGGGCGCTTACAAGTTTCCCCGCGAGCTCACGTGGTTGACGGGGGCGTTCCTCTTGCTGCTCGTGCTGGCCTTCGCCTTCACGGGCTACCTCTTGCCCTGGGATCAAACCGCCTACTGGACCACGGTCTTGTTCGGCGAGATGTCGGCGGTCGTGCCGGTCCTCGGAGAGCCGATTCGCGAGCTCATCCTGGGCGGGCGCGACGTGGGCTCGTACACCCTGACGCGCTGGTACGCGTTCCACGTCATTCTCCTGCCCTTGGCGACCATCGCCTTGATCGCCTTTCACATCTCTCTGGTCGTCCGGCAAGGCATCTCCAATCCCCCCGGCCGCGACGAGCCCTACGCGACGGCCGAGAATCCCCAGCAGGCCTACCTCGACTACTACGAACAGCTCAAGAAGAAGGGCCAACCGTTCTACCACAACGTCATGGAGGATGCGATCGTCAGCCTCGTCGTGGTGGTCGTCCTGGTCCTGATGGCGATCGCCTTCCCGGCCCGCTTGGGGGATCCGGCCGACCCGGTCAGCACGGGCTTCGTACCTCGCCCCGAATGGTACTTCTTCTGGCTCTTCCAGGCCCTCTGGTACTTCCCGGGCCGCTGGGAGCTGGTGGGAGTGGTCGGCATCCCGTTGCTGATCGGCATCTTGCTCTTGATCCTGCCTTTCGTGGATCATAACCCCCGGCGCCATCCCCTGAGCCGCCCCTACACGGTCATCCCGGCTACCGTGCTCTTGGTCGTCGTGGCCTGGCTAAACATCCAGGGGGCCAACGCCCCCAACACGGCCGGCCTCGACCCGACCGCCATGACCAGCGTGCCGACGGGCTACGAGAACCTCACCGAGTCCCAACAGCGCGGCTGGACCGTCTACCAGCAGCAAGGCTGCGTCAGCTGCCATGCCATCAAGGGGGCCGGTGGTCAGCTGGGTCCCGACCTCGCGGGCATCGCGGGCCGCCGGGACGAGGATTACCTGAGGCGCTGGATCCGCAATCCTCAGGCCATCAAGCCCGGAGTGGCCATGCCTCCGTATCCCAACATCCCCGAGGCCCAGTTCGACGACATGATCGACTTCATCAAGGCCCTCGAATAGCCGGCGTGACGCAGAGATCCCCGGCATGATCTGTCGGGGATCGGCCGCTCGCGCTATACTGTCCCGTAGCGCCCGCGGCTCTTCCTTCCGGCAGCGAGAGAATCCCGGGCCGCCGCTTCCGGTAATCGTCGTGCCCTCGCTGTCTCTTAGAAACGAAGTACGCTCAATGGTGATGTGGATCGTCGCGGGTATCGTCCTCTTGGGAGCGCTGCTGCTCGGCTACCTGGTGACCCGGGATCCCGAAGCGGGCTTCGTCACGGAGCTCGACCCGCAACTCCAGGTCAAGAACGAGTTCCTCGCGCCCTTGCCGTTCGCCCTCTTCCAGATCCTGCGCGAACCGCTGGCCGCCAACGGCCTCCTGATCTTCCCCAAGATGCGCCTCGCCGACGTCTTCGAGCGGGGACGCCTCACTCCCACCGGCTGGCACCGCCTCAGCCGCTCGCAGGCCGACTTCGTGATCGTCGACCAGGTCTTCCTGACCCCGATGGCGCTCATCCTCATCGAAGGAAACCGCCCCGCCGACTACCTCGACAAGGAGAATTCAGACCTCAAGGGCGCGGCGATCGCCGATGCCGGCTTGCCGCTGCTGCGCGTCAATGCCGAGCCCACGGATTCCCCCGAGGAAATCGGCCAGGACGTCATGGCCTGGGTGGCGACGGTCGTGCTTCCTTACGCTGCGAAGCAGCGGTCCTGATTGTCGCGCTGAGTTAAGACCCGACGCGGGCGAAGTGAATGCCCGCCGCTTGACCGACTCCGCTGGCCTGGGCGGCCTTCACGGGAGCCTTGCGGGGAGCCTCCTCGACGGGAGGCAGGATGGGGTCGAGCACCTTGCCGGTGAAGGCGATGCCCGCGATGGTGCCGCCGGCCATGGTGAGAACCTCGGGGCCAATCGTCTTGGCTGCCTTGGGGAAGAGCAACGCCAGCCCCCCCAAAGCCGCGCCTGCCGTGACTTTGTTCTGCATGGCCCAGCGGAAAGCGGGTTTGAGCGAATCGGTGAGGGGCTTCCAGACGGCATCGTAGAGGGGGTTGGCGATCGCCTTGGTGAAGACCTCGGCGACCGGCTCGGCGACGGCCTCGGGAATCACCGACTCCAGGGACTTCGTGATATCGTCGCCGACCGTGCGGTTCCAGACTTCGGTGGCCACCAGACCGGTGGCGAAACCGGCGATGCCCACGGCGACGGCGGGAAGGCCGACCGGAGCGAGAAGGGCGCCCATCATCGCGCCGCCGACGGTCCAGGCGATCGAGCTGACGGACGTGCTCAAGGTCTTGGCAACGTACTCCTTGGCCGTGATCTCTCCGCGGCGGTACTCTTGGCTGCCAAAAAGGGCGTCAAAGGGAATCGAGGCCACGACGTCCGTCTTGACGTCCTTCGCCAGATGCCTGGGCGAAAGGCTCGTGGGCACGTGGGCGCCCATGGCGCGCGAAACGGTCTCGAGGGGGCGCTTGGCGTGGAGGCGCTGCACTTGGCCAACCGAGGCATAGTTCTTGTTCGAAATGGCCATCGGGACCCCCCACGTACACTTAACGACCCATTAACGGTATCGCGGGCGATGGGGTCCGTCTTGCGTCATAGGGGGAAGCTTAACCGAAGCTTACTGCCCTTTACCCGGCTTATCGGGTGGGGGGCCATTGAGCGCCCGGTCGAGCACCTGAACGGTGTGCAGGATCTCGGGGGAGCCGGGTAGAGTCGAGAGGCCAGAGCCTATTTGCATGAGGCAGGAGGGGTTGCCCGTGACGATCACCTGGGCGCCGGTTTCGGCGATCGCCTCCAGCTTGCGCGCGAGAAGCGCCTGAGACAGTTCGGGCTGCAAGAGGGCGTACGAACCCGCGCCTCCGCAGCAGAAGTCCGATTCGCGAAGCGCGACGCAGGAGAGGCCCGGAACCTGGTCGAGCACGTTCCGGGGCTCCTGGCGGACTTTCTGGCCATGGGCCAGGTGGCAGGCGTCGTGGTAGGTGGCCTTCAGCGGGATCGCATGGGTCAGCGGGGGAAGCTGGATGCTGGCGAGGATTTCGGAGATGTCCTTGACCTTCGCCGAGAAGGCGGCGACGCGCGCGGCCTCGGGGGAATCCTCGGCAATCAGGTGAGGATAGTCCTTCATGGCGGCTCCGCAACCGGCCGAAGTGACGGTGATCGCGTCCACCTCGTCGAGCGGGAAGGCGGCGACGTTGTGGAGCATCATGGCGCGGGCTTTGGCCGCGTCCCCATCGTGGGCGTGGAGGGCTCCGCAGCAGCCTTGGGCGCGCGGCACCAGGACGTCGTAGCCGGATGCGGTGAGGACGCGAATCGTGGCGCGGTTGACCTCACCGTAGAGGGCTTCCATGGCGCATCCCGTCAGGAGGGCGATCGCCCCCTTTCGCTCCCCAATCGCCGGGATCCGTTCGGGAAGCGGGGGAAGTACCGGCGCATTCGGCGTGATCTGGGCCATGCGGCGCAGGCCCTTGGGCAAGTAACCCTCCAAGGCGGGCGTCCATCGCCGCATGAAGCGAAGCGGCGCGGTTGCGAGCGTGAGCCGGCGGGGCCGGGTGAGGACCTGGTCGAGCAGGAGCTTCCAGCCACGCTTGCCCTGCGGGGGCAGGACCTCTGAGCGAACGTGCTCGAGCAGACGCCCGTACGGCACTGCCGAGGGGCAGGCGGTTTCGCAGGCCCGGCAGCCCAGGCAGCGGTCCAGGGGGGCGGAGAGGGCGGGATCGGGGCTGAGGGCCGGGGTATCCGGCGAGCCGTTCGGATCGGCTTCCAGCAGGTGACGCATCAGGTAGATGCGGCCGCGCGGCGAGTCGACCTCCGAGCCCGTCAGGGCGTAGGTGGGACATGCCGGCAGGCAGAGCCCGCAGTGGATGCAGTCGCGCGTGTCGATCATGCTAGAGGCCTCCGACGAAGCGGCCGGGAGCGAGGGTGCCTCGGGGATCGAAGGCGTGCTTGACGGCCTTCATCATGGGGAAATCCGCGCGTTTCGGGCCCCAGACGTCCCAGCCCGCTTTCCAGGCGAGGGGAGCTCGCTGGACCACCAGGTGTCCCCGACGTTCGGCAGCTTGGACGCGCAGGGCCTCGATCATCGCGCGGCCCGCAGGGACGTCCCAGCCGTCGGCGGCGGCATAGCTGCCGTAAAGGATGCCGTTGGCCGCATGGCCGACCCAAGTTCCCCCGCGCCCGATGCCGTCTTGCGCGTCTTGCAGGAAGGCGATCGCCTCGGCGGGAGGCAGACTGACCTTGATCAGAAGCGGGGCCCCGGCCGCATGGGAGCGCTCAGCCAGGTCGAGGCGCAAGAGGTCGGATTCCCGCTCGCAGTCGGTTTCGAGGAGTCGGGCGACTTCCGCTTGCTGCCATCGGACGGCCTCGGGCTCGCCCTCGAACCCCATTGCCATGAACGCTCCTTTGGCATCGACGCCCGTCTCGAAGAACGTTGGTTCCAGGGGCGCCCGGCGAAGCGCTCGCCAGGCGGCGTCGAGCTTAGAGAGGGTGTCGACGCGCGCCCGGATCGCCCCGCTCGCCGTCGGCAGGGGGCGCACGCGGAAGGTCACCTGGGTGATGATGCCCAGCGTTCCGTACGAGCCCGCGAAGAGCTTGGGCAGGTCGTAGCCGGCCACACTCTTCACCACTCGGCTACCCGACTTGAAGATCGTTCCGTCCGGGCTGGCCACGGTAAGGCCCAGAAGCTGGTCGCGGACCGTGCCGAAGGCCGCTCGCCAGGGACCGTCCGGGCTGGCGGCCACCAGGCCTCCCAGGGTGGTCCGCTCTGGATGGGCGGGGTCAAGTGCCAGGCGTTGGCCTCGCGCGGCCAGGATCTCCTGAAGCTCGGCGAGGGTCATGCCCGCTTCGGCGGTTACGGTCATGTCGTCGGGTTGGTAATCGATCAGCCGGTTGAGATGGGTCGTCCGCAGGAGGCGATCGGTTTTCGTCGCGTTTCCGTGATCCAGGCGGAGGCCCTTCCCCGCCACGATCACCGTTTCGCCCGCTTCCTGGGCTGCCCGCAGGAGGGAGGCGAGCTCGGCGGCCGATTGCGGGTGGTCTTCACGGGTGGGAAGCCCATTTTCGCGGGCTTGGAGGGTCATTGCGAGCCTCCGAGCATGGCGAGGCGCGGGGTTTCGGCGCAGGCGCCGGGCGTGGGAAGCAACTTGCCGGGGTTCATGCGCTGCTGGGGGTCGAGGGCATCGCGGACGCGGCGCATGGCGGCAAGATCCTCGGGGGCGAACATGCGGGCCATGTGGGCTTGCTTCTCGACGCCGATGCCGTGCTCGCCGCTCAGGGAGCCGCCAGCTTCGAGGCAGACGTCGAGGATTTCGCCCCCGGCGTCGAGCACGCGGCGGACCTGGTCGGGGTCTCGCTCGTCGAAGAGGACGACCGGGTGGAGGTTGCCGTCTCCGGCATGGAAGACGTTGGCGATGCGCAGGCCGTAGCGCGCGCCGATCTCGGAGATGCGCGCGAGGACCCGCGGAAGCTGGGTGCGGGGGATCACGCCGTCCTGGGTGACCTTGGATGGGGAGAGGCGGCCGACGGCCCCGATGGCTTTCTTGCGGGCGATCCAGAGGCGTTCGCGCTCGGCGTCGTCCTTGGCGATGCGGACGTCACGGGCGCCGTTTTGCCGGCAGAGGGCGATCGCCCGCTGCGCCTGGGTGTCGAGGCCCGCGTCGAGGCCATCGAGCTCGAGGATCAAGACGGCGCCGGCGTCCTGGGGAAAACCGAACGCGAAGGCGGCTTCCACGGCTTCCACGATGGTCTGGTCCATCATCTCGAGGGCCGCCGGAATGATGCCCGACGCGATCAAGCTGGAGACGGCATTCGAAGCATCCTCGACGGTCGCGAAGGCCGCGAGCATGGTCCGGACCGCCGGGGGATTGGGCGTGAGCCGCAAGTGCATGCGGGTGACGATGCCGAGCGTGCCTTCCGAGCCGACGAAAAGCCCCAGCAAGTCGTAACCGGGGCAGTCCTCGGCGGGGCCGCCCAGCCAGACGATCTCGCCGTCGGGCGTGACGACCTCGAGGCCGAGCACGTGATTGGTGGTGACCCCGTACTTGAGGGTATGGGGGCCTCCGGCGTTCTCGGCGACGTTGCCGCCCAGGGTGCAGGCGGATTGACTCGACGGGTCGGGCGCGAAGTGGAGGCCTTCAGGAGCCGCGGCCTTGCTCAGCGAGAGGTTGACGACGCCGGCTTCGACCAGGGCGGAGCGGTTGAGGGGATCGAGGGCCAGGATGCGGGTCATGCGCGTCAAGGCGATCATGAGGCCGCCCTCGGGGGCCATGCAGCCGCCGGAAAGGCCGGTGCCGGCCCCGCGGGGAATCACGGGTAGATCGTGGCGGGCCGCGATGCGGACAATGGCGGCGACCTCGTCTGGGGTCCTGGGGAGGACCACGACGTCGGGGCGTCCCCGGGCGATGGTGTAGGCATCGGTGTCGTAGACCAAGCGCTCATGAGGCTGGGACAGGACTCCGTCCGCGCCGAGCACGGCGCGAAGCTCGCTCAGGAGGTCAGGGACGCTCACGCCGTTTTTGCTGGTAATCCTGAATCAAGCGCCAACCGACGTAGACCATGGCGGCCAGCGAGAGCGGGCCCACGACGTAGCTGACGGCGAGCAGGACGGTGAGAAGCTGATCCATTTACTTGCGCAGGCAGCCGAGGTGCGCGTTCCCCTCGATTCCCTTGGCTGATTTCTGGGTGGCCAGGATTGCCTGGCGGCAACGGGTGCATACCGTCATCTCGAACCTCCTTTGCGCTTCCAGCCTCATTCTACCCCATTTGAGAATGATTCTCGCCATGGCGAAGGGAGGATTTCCCCGTCATCGTGACCAAATGCTCGCTCGTCAGCCCCGAGGCACGCTGGTCTCGCGCAGGGGGCGAATCAGCCCGCCGATCAGATCCCGGAAGCCGCGAGGCTCCACCCCGAAGGTGCGGCGCATCTCGGTATTGTCGCAGGTCTGATCGTGGGTCAGCAAGAAGAGCTGATCCGGCGTGACGGGCAAGGCGGGGAGCGCGCGCGACACCCAGGGAAGAAGCCATTCGACGGCGGGCGCCGGCACGTAGAGCCGGAAGCGATCGGTTCCCAGTGCCTGCGTCAGGGCCTTGAGCATGTCGTCGAAGCTGAGGCGATCGCTCCCCGCCAGGCAGAGGGTCTGGTTGACCACGTCATCCTGGACGACGGCCTGATACAGGCAATCGGTGAAGTCCTCGACGTAAAGAGGCTGGTAGAGGTTGCGGCCCCCGCCGACCACCGGCGTCACCGGCGTGTTGACGATCAAGTCCGTGAGCATGCGGGTGAACTCGTCGCCTCTTCCGAAGATCACGGCGGGCCTCAGGATCACGTAGGGCACGCCCGAGGCTTTCACGAGAAGCTCGGCTTCGGCTTTGCTGCTCAGGTACCGGCTATCGGCCCGCAGGCTGGCTCCTAGCGCACTCGTCAGCACGATTTTGGCCAGGTGCCGGCGCTTGGCCTCGGCGAGGATCCGGCGCGTGCTTTCGACGTGGACGTGCTCGAAGCTTTGTCCCGGTCGTTCCCGCAGGATGCTGACCAAGGGCACGACATGCGATACGCCGCGCATGGCCCGGGCGAGGTCGACCTCCTGGTAGAGGTTCCCCTCGACCACGTTGACTCCGGGCACGTCCGCGACTTTGGCCCGGTCAGCGACCATCCAGCGGGTTGGAATCCCGTTTTCCGAGAGCCGCTGGACCAGGCTCTTGCCGATGAATCCGGCGGATCCGATCACGAGCGTCTGCATGGCGGCTCCTTTCTTTTCCGCTCATCATAGAACCGGCCTCTCGCATCGGCAACGAACGAGCGCACGGTTCCGATCCGGCTCAATAAACCCCTCCTCGACGCTCGGATCCGGCAGGGACTTGGGCTAGGATGATCCCGGACGCGCTCGGGCCGCCCTTCGCCCGTCGAACGTGGTTTCAGAGCGCGTCGGGACGGATAGGAGGTGACCGATGCTCATGCATCGCCTCTCGGTCAGGGAGCTGAAGCAAAAGATGGACGCGGGCCAGCCCATGCTCATCATCGACGTCCGCGAGGGCTTCTGCGACAGCGATCGCATGATCCCCGGAGCCATCCCCATCGATGCCCGCGACATCAATCCCCACTTATTCAACTTGGGTCACGACGTCGATATCGTGGTCTACGGCAGCCAGGACCAGGACGATGCCACGATCAAGGTGGCAGACGCCCTGCAGGCGGCCGGCTACCATGCGGATTCCCTGCAGGGAGGCTGGAGCGCTTGGCTGGACTCCGGCTTCCCCACCGAGGCCCGCCACTCGCGGCCGCTGCCGCGAACGGCTGCCGACCTCGAGGCCGCCACCCAGCCTCGGGTCACCGAAGAAGAGGCCTCGGAATCCCAAGGCCCCGGGGGGCAGGACCACGAGAAAGGCGAGAAATCCATCACCGCGGAGGCCCGTGAACGCGTCCAGGAAACCGCCGAAGGCGCGACTCATGCGCTCGGCGACCTGGCAGGGCGGGCCCTTCGGCTGGTTCAAACGCTGATCCGTCGCTGAGCGCGCGTTCGGCTGCGCCATGCCAACAAAGGAGGTGCTCATGGCAACCCTTTTCGATCGCGGCTGGAGTCCGCTCGGACGCAGGAGCTCGGTCGTCTCCTTCCTGCCCACGGCGCTCGTCGCCCTCGTGGGCGAAGAAACCCTCTCGCGTGGCGCGGAGCGCGCGCGCGTCTGGGTTCGCGATTCCCTGAGCCGGGGCATGCGCGAGACCCGCCGCACGGTGAAGCCCCTTCGGCGCTCGGCTAGCCAAGAACTCGCCAAGACCGAGAAGCTCTCGGGAATCGTGCCCTTCTACCCGGCGATACCGCTCGTTCCGGTTGCCGTGGTCGTGGGGCTCGCGTCCTTCTCGACCATGCTGGCGATGCGGGTCTCGCGGCGCGACCGCGAGATCGTCGCGCGGCTCGATGCCATCGAGTCCGAGCTCGCCATCCTGCGCGAGCAGCGCTCGCGGCAGGCCCAGCAAGGGAAGGCGTCAGAGCCCGCGCAGCTTCCATGGACATGACAAAAGGGCGGCCTTCCAGGAGGCCGCCCTTTTGAGCGGATTGGCGTCGTGACGGCGGCCAACGCCGCCATCCTGAGCCGTAACCTACATGTGGATCGGTTGACCGACCGCGGCCAACGCCGCCTCCTTGAAGACCTCGGAAAGCGTCGGGTGGGCGTGAACGGTGATGTCCACGTCCTCGGCCGTCGCTTCGAGGTTCATCGCGAGGCTGGCCTCGCCGAGCATCTCGGTCACCTCGGGCCCAATCATGTGGATGCCGAGGATCTCGCCGTACTTGGCGTCGACCACGAACTTGATGAACCCGTCGATCTCGCCGATGCCCTGCGCCTTGCCGTTGGGGCGGAAGGGGAACTTGCCCACCTTCACGTCATGTCCCTTGGCCTTGGCGGCTTCCTCGGTCAGGCCGATGGAGGCCACCTGCGGCTCGCAGTAGGTCGCCGACGGCATCTTGTTGTAGTCGATCGGCTGCGGGTGATGGCCCGCAATCTTCTCGATGCACGCGATGCCCTGAGCCGACGCCACGTGGGCGAGCGGGAACTTGCCCGTGACGTCGCCGATGGCATAGACGCCCTCGACGTTGGTCCGCATCCACTCGTCCACCTCGATGAAGCCCTGCGCGTTGGTCTTCACGCCGACTTCCTGGAGGCCGAGGTTCTCGGAGTTGGGCATGACGCCCGTGGCCGAAAGGAGGCGCGGAGCCTCGAAGGTCTGCGGCTTGCCGGCCGCGTCCGTGGCATGCACCACGACGCCGTCGGCCTTCTGCTCGATCTTCGAAATCTTCAGCTTGGTGTGGAACTTCACGCCGAGCTTCTTGAAGGCCTTTGATATCTCGGCCGAAACCTCGGCGTCCTCCTTGGGCAGGAGGCGGTCGGCCATCTCGAGGATGGTGACCTGACAGCCGTAGTTCTGGAGCACGTAGGCGAACTCCATGCCGATGGCACCGGCCCCCAGCACGAGCATGCTGGAGGGGACGCTACGCATCGACAGGAACTCCTTGGCCGTGAAGACCACCTTGCCGTCGGGCTTCATGTCGAAGAAGACCCGCGGGCGGGCGCCCGTGGCGAGGATGATGTGCTTGGCCGTGATTTCCTTGCCGGAGGGCTCGAGCTTGATCTTGCCCTTGCCGGCGAGGCGGCCGCGCTCCTCGATCAGGTCGATCTTGTTCTTGCGGAACAGGAAGCCCACGCCCTTGGCCTGGGTCTCGACGATCTTCTTGGAGCGATCGACGGCCTTGGAGTAGTCCGCCTTGACCCCGTCCACCGTGATGCCGAAGGCCTCGGCATGCTGGATGGTGTGGAGGACCGTGGCGTTCTTGAGGATCGCCTTGGAGGGGATGCAACCCCACTGGTTGCAGACGCCTCCGAGGCCCGCGATCTTCGAATCCTCGACGACCGCGGTCTTGAGACCCAGCTGGGCGGCGCGGATGGCCGCGACGTATCCGCCGGGGCCCGCGCCGATCACGACGACATCGTACTGGCTCATGGTTAGACCACCAAGAGCAACGGCGTCTCGAGGAGGCGCTTGACCTCACCGAGGAACTGCGCCGCCAGGGCGCCGTCGATGACCCGGTGATCCGACGAGATGGTGATGCGCATCATCGAGCGGACGACCACTTCGTCGTTGATGACCACGGCTTCCTTGTTGATGGAGCCGACCGCCAGGATCGCCGATTCGGGCGGGTTGATGATGGCGGTGAAGGACTCGACGTCGAACATGCCCAGGTTGCTGACCGTGCAGGTGCCGCCCGAGAACTCGTCGGGACGCAGGCGGTTCTCCTTGGCGCGGGCCGCGAGGTCCTTGGCGTCCTCGGCGATCTGCGAGAGGGTCTTGGCGTACGCGTCGTTGATGACGGGAACGACCAGGCCCTCGGGGAGAGCGACGGCCATGCCGACGTTGATCCGATCGTGCTGGACGATCCGGTCGTCGGCCCAGGAGGCGTTGACGGCGGGGTAGGCCTTGAGGGCCTTGGCGACCGCCTTGATGACCATGTCGTTGAAGGAGACCTTCTGGGCGCCGGTCAGCGTCTGGTTGACCTGGGCGCGGAAGGCGACGGCCTCCGTCATGTCGATGGCCTTGGTAACGTAGAAATGCGGGGCGGTCTGCTTGCTCTCGGAGAGCCTGCGGGCGATCGCCTGACGCATGCGGGTGAGGGGCACCTCGGTGACCGCCGCCGTCGGCACGAACGCCGCAGGCTTCTGCACCGGCTTGTAACCCTCGACGTCCCGCTTGACGATCCGGCCGCCAGGACCGGTGCCAGGCACCTCGGCAAGGTCGAGCCCCTGACCGGCGGCCATCTTGCGGGCCAAAGGCGAGGCCTTCACGCGCTCACCCTCGCGGCGGACCGGAGCTTGCGCTCCTTCGGCCGCCCGCTGGGCGTCGGCGTTGGCCTGCTTGACCATGCTGGGTTCTTCGATCGTCGAGGTGGAGACGGTCGCGTTGGCCTTGGCGCCGTTGCCGGCACCCACGTCGAGGCCCACGGCCTCGCCGCCCTCGCCAGACTGGGCCATGTCGAGGCCCGAGCCCTTGTTGGCGAGTGCCTGCCCCGCGCTGGGGGCCTTGGCGGGAGCTTCGACCTTCTCGCCGGGGTCGGCGATGATGCCGATGACCTCACCGACCGCGACATCCTCGTCAGCCCCGTGAAGGATCTTGGCGAGCACGCCGCCGGCGAAGGCTTCGATCTCGATGTTGACCTTGTCGGTCTGGATCTCGGCGATAGGCTCGCCCTTGCTGACCGCATCGCCCTCCTGCTTCATCCAGCGGAGGATCTTGCCTTCGGTCATGTCGTAGCCCATCTTGGGCATGAGCACGTTCGTAGCCATGAAATACCTCTTTATCGCGTCGGGGGCTACTTGAGGACTTCGCGTACGGCCTTGATGACATCCGCCTTGTGGGGGAAGGCCTGGTACTCGAGGTGCTTGTTGTAGGGATCGGGAATCTCGATGCCGGCAACGCGCTTGACGGGGGCGTCGAGGTAATCGAAGCCTTCCTCCATGATGCGCGCGGAAACCTCGGCGCCGATGCCGTGGGACTTCCAGCCCTCTTCGGCGACGACCACGCGGTTGGTCTTCTTCAGCGACTCGAGGACGGGACCCATGTCCAGGGGACGCAGCGAGCGAAGATCGATGATCTCGCAGTCGATGCCCTCCTTGGCCAGCTCTTCGGCGGCGGCCACCGATTCCAGCGCCATGCGCGAGAACGAGACGATGGTGACGTCCTTGCCGGGACGGCGCACGACCGACTTGCCGATGGGAATGACGTAGTCTTCCTCGGGAACCTCGCCCTTGGTCGCGTAGATCAGGGCGTGCTCAATGAAGAGCACCGGGTCGTTGTCCCGGATGGCCGCCTTGAGAAGGCCCTTGGCATCATAAGGGGTCGAGGGCATGACGACCTTGAGGCCGGGGATGTAGGCGAAGAGGGGCTCCAGCGTCTGCGAGTGGGTCGCCGAGAGCTGGCTCCAACCCGCGGGAGTGCGGATGACCATGGGGGCCTGGAACTGGCCGCCGAACATGTAATGGATCTTCGCCGAGTGGTTGACGATCTGATCCATCGCCTGGAGGATGAAGTTGAAGCTCATGATCTCGGCGATCGGACGCAGGCCGGTCATGGCGGCGCCGGTGGCGGCACCGATGATGGCGGTCTCGGAGATCGGGGTGTCCTTGATCCGCTTCTCTCCGAACTCGTCGACGAATCCCTTGGTCACGCCGTAGGATCCGCCGTAGTAGGCGATGTCCTCGCCCAGGATGAAGACGGAGTCGTCGCGGAGCATTTCCTCGCGCAGGGCCTGGCGAAGGGCTTCACGGTAAGTAATGACGGGCATGGCGAGGCTCTCCTATCGGACGTACTCAGGCTTTTCAGCCTGCTGTTGACGGCAGAGATCGCCGTTCTCCACGGGGGTCGCGTACAGGTAGTCGCAGAGCGTGTCGAGCGCCGGATCGGGGCTCTCGTCTGCGAAGCGGACCGCTTCCTCCATCTCGCGCTCGACGGATTCATCGATGGCCTTGAGCTCGTCTTCGGTGGCAAGGCCCTCGTCGAGCAGGCGCTTCTTCCAGTTGGTGATCGGGTCGCGCTGGCGCCAGAACTCGACTTCTTCCTTGTTGCGGTAGTACTCGGGGTCCGCCATGGAGTGCCCGCGGAAGCGGTAGGTCTTGGCCTCCAGAAGGACCGGGCCCTTGCCGCTGCGGCAATGCTCGGCGGCGCGCTGGGTGGCTTCGTACATCGCGAGCGGATCCATGCCGTCGACGGCCTCGCCGTGGATGCCGTAGCCGATGGCCCGCTTGTGGAGATCGTCGATCGCCGAGTCGCGGTGAATCGCCACGCCCATCGAGTAGAGGTTGTTCTCGATCAGGAAGATGACCGGAAGCTTGTAGACGGCCGCCATGTTGAGCGACTCGTGGAAGCCGCCGTTGTTGGTGCTGCCGTCGCCGAAGATGGCCATCGAGACCTGCGAGCTGCCGGTGTACTGGTGGCGCATCGCCATGCCCACGGCCAACGGCAAGTGGGCGCCGACCAGGGCGTAGCCGCCCCAGAAGTGCTTGGACGCATCGGCCAAGTGCATGGAGCCGCCGCGGCCCTTGCTGCAGCCGGTCTCCTTGCCGTAAAGCTCGGCCATCAGGGCCTTGGTGTCGAGTCTGCGGGCGATCGCATGCCCGTGATCACGGTAGTGGGTGACGATGTCATCATCGTCGTTGAGCGCGCCGATCGCGCCCACCGCAACTGCTTCTTGACCGTTGTAGAGGTGAAGGAAGCCGCCGATTTTCGCGTACGCGTAACCCTCGGCGCACTTGTCTTCGAAGCGCCGGATCAGCACCATCTGGCGGTACCAATCCAGGGCGGTCTGCTTATCCACCATGGGGAAAGCTCCTTTGACGACATGAGGCCCGCAGGCCCCGATCTACGTACCTTGCGACGATGCCAGCCAACCGGTGGATCGTAACACGCTTTGTGGAAGTTCGGCAAAGCGCAAGCCTCCGAGGTCGTCGACCTCGAAAGCCCTCGGATTCTCACCGTAGGATGGCGCCGTTGCCTGAGTAGAGGATAACAGAGAAACCGTCTTAGTGCATCCTTACGCGCTTGCTAACCTCTCGCCTCATGGGATTTCGGCCCGCCATGCGTCCGGGAGGCCCCACCGCCGCACGCTCGACCGTCGCGATAAGCCCTTGTCGCCCCGTGCCCCGCGCGAGGGCGCAGCCCGCTCAGGACCCCCGCTTCGGGGCTTTCGCCGCGACTTTACCCAAAATTATCTTTGAGACACGATCGTTCCTCGCCTCTCGACGATAGGCCTTAAGATGGTGGTTGATGCGAGCTCGCTATCCCCCTCACGCAAAGGAGTGCCCATGCCCCGTATCCGCCCCCTCGATACCACGGAGGCCGGTCCCGAGTCCCAGGCCGTCTTCGACGCCTTTCTCGCCCAACGCGGCAACGTGCCCAACATGTTCCGCACCTTGGCGCTGGTTCCCGAGATCATGACCACGGCCGCCGCCCATATGAAGGCGGTCTTCAACGCGGGCAAGGTTCCCCTACGCCTCAAGGAAATGCTCGCCGTCCGCGTCAGCCAGGTGAACGCCTGCGCCTACTGCTTGGCCTCCCATACCATGCTCTTGAAGCAACTCGGAGCGACGGATGAGACCATCGCCGACCTGGAAGCCTGGGAGGCGTCCGGCACGTTCTCGCCCGCCGAAAAGGCGGCACTGGGCCTCGCCGAGCAGATGACGCGGGATGCCACGCGCGTGGACGAGGCCTTGTGGAACAGCCTCAAGGAGCATTTCAGCGATTCCGAAATCGTCGAACTGGTCTCCGTCATCGGCTTGTTCAACTACTTCAACCGGGTCAACGACGCCCTCCACGTCGAGATCACGCGCTAGTCCAAGTCTTTCCCCCCGTTCCGATTCGGAACGGGGGGAATTGCGTTCGCTGTAGCGGAGCGAGCTTACTCTCCGAAGTTGGGAGTTTCCTCGCTGTCATGGATATTGGTTTTGGTCTTGACGTCCGGGTTGGGGTCCAGCACGAGGCAGAGTTCCGGCACCCGCGCGGGGTCGACGTAGCTGGCGCCCGAGTTGCCCGAGTAGAACATGCGGTGCGAGGCGTTGAAGCTGAACGACTCGACGTCCCGGCCGATGATCGCGCCATCCTTGATCGCGACGGCGAAGAGCTTGTAATCGCCGTCAGGGATGTTGTAGAAGGTCACGTTCTGGTAGGCGGTCGGTGAAGTGAACCCGCCACCGGCCTTGGTCAGGTGCCGGATCATGTAGCGGCCGTTCTGGAGCTCGGTCCTGGTCGGCTCGTCGATGTCCTGGCCGCAGAGGAAGCGGACGTCATCGAAGAAAGGCCAAGGGTACTCCGTGTCGTTGATCTGGTAGGCCGCTGCGTTATCGGTCTTGATCCAGCCGCCGAGCGAGAACGCAAAAGGCTGAGTCGAGTCGGGGTCGACCGGATTGCCGGTCTGCGTGTCGTAAAGGCCGATCAAGATGGCCTGGATATCCCCGCTGACGTACTGGGCCTCGAAGGTGGTGCCTTGTAGCGAAACCTTGACGTCGGTGCCCGTCTGGGTGAACGCGGAGGCCACGGGCTCGATGCCCGGGCGGCTCACGGGGGCATCCGGCGTGGTGGCCATCTGGGGGCCGTTGAACGAGCAAGCGGTGATGGCGAGGGTCCCGGCTAGCGCGGCGAGAATCAGGGTTTGACGTGGCATGGTCTTCTCCTTGTCGTGGACGACGTGTCGCGTACGGCGTGTCGAGGACGGCGTTTCAAGGTGAGCGCCCCAACCATTGCTTGGTTGGTAAGCCTATTTAACTTGAAGACGCTTTCGCGGTACTCGGTTCAATTCAGGAGAAACCTTGTCGGAACTAGCCAAGGGCAAGGCGCCGGTTCAGCGGGAAATCCGCTGAGCCGGCGCCTCCTGGTGGCTGGTCGCTAGCGCCCGCGGCTGTTGTGAAAGGCAGCGAGCGTTAGCCGAGAGCCTTGTCATTGCAGGCGTGAGAGACAGAGCTCGCTGACCTGCAGCAACGAAGATCGCACTAGGAAAGCAAGTCGTCCAATTGCTTGGCATCCATGCCGATGACGAGCGCGTCGCCCACCTTGAAGGTGGGGCGCCGGACCAGGTAAGGCTCCTGGGCCATCACGCGAACGCAGTCGTCGGCGCTCATCGTCGCGACGTCGAGGCCCATGGCCTTGTAACGGGGGCTGCGGGTCGAGACGAGTTCGGCGGCGGGGCGATCGCCCAGCAGCTCACGGATCTCGGGCTCGCTCAAGGGCTCCTTGAAGAGCTCGCGCTCGACGAAGGGCACGCCCTTCGAGACGAGGTACGCGCGGGCCTCGGTGCAGGTGCTGCAGCCCTTTTTGGTGTAGACGGTGACGGACATGGACTCTCCTTACTTCGCCGCCTTGGCGCGGCTTGCCTGGAACGACCCCCCCGGGGCGAGCGCATGAACCTGCACGCCCCGCTCGCGCGTCAGGTCGGTCAGGAGCGCCGGCGTCCCCTGGAGGACGGGGAAGGTGCCGTGATGCATGGGGATGACCTGCGTGACGCCCAAAAGCTCGATGGCCTTGGCGGCCTCGCGCGGTCCCATGGTGAAATGCCCGCCGATGGGAAGCAAGGCGACGTCGGGACGGTACAGCTCGCCGATCAAGGCCATGTCCCCGAAGACGTTGGTATCCCCGGCGTGGTAGAGGGTGAACCCGTCCTCGAGCTCGATGACGTAGCCGGCGGCCTCGCCGCCGTAGACGATCTGGTCGCCGTCGAGGATACCGCAGGAATGATCCGCCGAGACCATGGTGACCCGGACGTCGGCGACTTCCTGCGTGCCGCCCTTGTTCATGCCGCGGGTATCCTCGACGCCCTTCTGGGTTAGCCAATGGGCGGTCTCGAAGATGGCGACCGCGGCGCAACCGGTCTGCTTGCCGATCTCCACGGCATCTCCGATATGGTCGAAGTGCCCGTGGGTGATCAGCATCGCGTCGAGCGACTCGACCCGCTTGAAGGCGTCGGGGCAGGTCGGGTTGCCCATGATCCAGGGGTCGATCAAGAGGGTCTTGCCGGAAGCAGTCTCGAGCCGGAAGGCCGAATGGCCGAGCCAGGTCAGGGTTGAAGCGTTGGGGCGGGTCATGCGTCCTCCTCGATGAAGCAGGGGGGCGATCGCCCCCATTCTATCAAGCCCCCCCACAAGCCGCCATCGAGACCGCGCCTCGCCTGTTGGACCGCGGGCCGGCATCGCCTATGATCACCGCATGCCGCATGCCCAAGGGGCTGCCACGACGAATGTACGGTCGAAACCGAAGGGGAGGGCGTATGGCGCGCTTGCACGTCAAGATGGTGGATCCGCGGGAATTCCTCAGCTTCCCCCAGATCCGGGATCGGAAAGGCTACTACCTCAACGTGCTCACGGGGGATCTCTTCCGCAATGCGGGGCATTTCACGGAGGCCAATCAACGAATCGTCGACACCTGCGTCTGCGAGGAGGGAGATCCCTTGATGCGCCGCCCCTTCCTCTTCGTCTCGGAGCGCCTCGACCTCAGCCAGCTCGAAGCCAAGGAGATGGCCGCCATCAAGTACGGCCTCCGGATCGCCGACATGGGCAAGCTGGTGCATTCCACCGAATGAAGCCCGGATCGAAAACGCGGGGGCCAAGCCCCCGCGCGTTCCCTGATTAGCCAGCGTTTCGGTTTTGAGGACGCGGCCTACTGGTCGCCGTCGTCTCCGATGGCGCCAACCGGGCAACCTTCCATGGCCTCCCGACAGGCGTCTTCTTCGGCGTCATCCACGGGCTGCTTGTAAACCACGTCGTGACTGCCGTCGTCGGAAAGCTTGAAGTTATCAGGAGCCGCGGCCTCGCAGGCGCCACAGACGATGCAGGTGTCATCGACGTAGTACTTGCCGGGGACGTTATCGGGAAATGCTTGTGATTTGTCGGCCATTGGTAAATCGAACCCCTTGCTGTTTTTTGTCTGGGTTCCCACGCGGGGAACATAAGGATTCTACGCCACCTCCACCGTGCGTTCAAGCAAGTCTCTTCCTTCCCGCCCCCGCGACCCCTCGGATGGCTGCCTGATTCGTAAGCGAGTGGTAAACTGAAGCGTCCCCGTTCATCGGATAGGAGAAGCGGATGACTCTTGCTTTCGACCCTGACGTGCAGGCCCTCGCCGACCAGATGATCCAGGATCGGCGCGACTTCCACATGTACCCGGAGCTCGGATTCGAAGAGAATCGAACGGCTGCCAAGATCGTCGAGGCCCTCCGGGCCGCCGGCATCGACGAGATCCAATCGGGCGTGGCCAAGACCGGAGTCGTCGCCCTGATCCGGGGCCGGACTCCCGGAAAGACCGTCTTGCTGCGCGCCGATATCGACGCCTTGCCGGTCACCGAGCGCAACGACGTCCCCTATCGCTCCCGCCACGATGGCAAGATGCATGCCTGCGGCCATGACGCCCATACGGCCATGCTCCTGGCGACCGCCCGAGTCCTCCACGCCCGCCGCAACGAGTTCGACGGCATCGTCAAGCTCGTCTTCCAGCCCGCCGAGGAAGGTCCCGGCGGTGCCCTGCCCATGATCGAAGAGGGCGTGATGGAGAATCCCACGGTGGACGCCGCCCTGGGGCTTCACGTCTGGAACCTCATGGAAGTCGGCACGATCGGCGTGCGCTCGGGTTCCGTCATGGCCAACACGGACGAGTTCACCCTCACCATCCGCGGCAAAGGCGGTCATGGCGCCATGCCCCACCTCTCGGTGGACGCCATCACGGTGGCGGGCCAGGTGATCTCAGCGCTCCAGAATGTCGTCTCTCGCCAGGTCTCGCCCATGGATTCGGCGGTCATCACCATCGGCACCATTCACGGCGGCGAGCGCCACAACGTCATCGCCCATGAGGTCACGATGACGGGCACCGTCAGGACCTTCTCCCCCGAGCTGGGCGAGGCGGTGCCGGGCATGATCGAGCGCATCATCCGCGGCATCACCTCCGGCATGGGGGCGGAATACCAGCTCGAGTACCATCGGGTCTACCCCGCCACCATCAACGATCCACGGATCTCGGACCTCGTCCGCGACGCGGCCGCCAAGATCGTGGGCTGGGACAACGTCGTCGAGGCCGAGGCCTCCATGGGCGGCGAGGACATGGCCTACTACTTGCAGCGGGTTCCCGGTTGCTTCTTCTTCGTGGGCTCCGCCAACGCGTCGAAGGGCCTCACCAATCCGCACCACCACCCGGCCTTCGACATCGACGAAGCCGCCATGCCGGTTGGTGTCCAGGTCATGGTGCAGGCCACGCTGGATACGCTCGCCACGATTTGAGTCCCCTAAACAACGCAATCGCCCCGGCCTCTGGCCGGGGCGATTGCGTTGTTCTCGTGTTTGGCCCTTTGGGCCAAACCGAGTTAATTTCAGAACAGTCAGGGATTTGGGCGAGGTGTGGCCCGAATCCCTTTGTTCTTCCGGTTTGAGAGTTGCCGTTGGTCGTTACCGCTGG
>Ga0180215_1000516_pt1 | contig 48908 bp, 37 predicted proteins | sample eDN3rd37CBELigBY_FD_128871 | JGI IMG/M metagenome (GOLD analysis project Ga0180215, IMG submission 128871) | Enriched backyard soil microbial communities from Emeryville, California, USA - eDNA 3rd pass 37_C BE-Lig BY (version 2) (version 2) | ecosystem: Environmental > Terrestrial > Soil >... | reverse complement strand
TACAATAGAAAACGGAAAAAGTTATAAAGAAGCATATGGAGAGGTTCAGCGCGGAATTGAATGTGTTGAATTTGCTGCAGGCGCCCCAACTTTAATGATGGGAAAACAGCTTCCTGATATCGCCTCAAGTATCGAATCTGGAATGTATCGTTACCCTGTTGGAGTTGTTGGTGGAATTACACCTTTCAACTTCCCAATGATGGTTCCATGCTGGATGTTCCCACTAGCCATTGCTTGCGGAAATACATTTGTATTAAAACCATCTGAAAGAACACCGCTGCTTTCCAATCGCTTAGCAGAATTATTTACAGAAGCTGGTCTTCCTGATGGTGTTTTGAATATTGTTCATGGTGCACATGATATTGTAAATGGTCTTTTGGAACACAAAGATATCCCTGCTATCTCATTTGTTGGTTCCCAACCAGTTGCAGAATATGTATATAAAACAGGAGCTGCAAATGGGAAGCGTGTTCAAGCGTTAGCTGGGGCAAAAAACCATTCGATTGTGTTACCTGATGCTAATTTAGATTTAGCTGTAAAGGAAATCATTGCTGCGGCTTATGGTTCCGCTGGAGAAAGATGTATGGCATGCTCCGTTGTTGTCGCAGTAGGTGATGTAGCGGATAAGTTGATTGAGAAGCTGAAAGAGCAAAGTGATTCTATGAAAATTGGAAATGGTATGGATGAAGGTGTTTTCTTAGGTCCTGTTATCCGTCAGCAAAATAAAGAAAGAACCGTACAATATATTGAAATTGGTGAGCAAGAAGGGGCTACTCTTGTTCGTGACGGACGTAAAGATGAAGCGTATCTTAAAGATGGATATTTCGTTGGACCAACTATTTTTGATAACGTTCAACCATCTATGAGAATTTGGAAAGAAGAAATTTTTGCACCAGTTCTATCCATCGTTCGTGTTGAGAGTCTGGACGAAGCGATTGACTTAGCAAACCAATCAGAATTTGGTAATGGAGCATGTCTATTCACACAAGATGGCAGCAGTGTTCGCAACTTTAGAGAAAATATCCAGGCTGGAATGTTAGGTGTAAACGTTGGGGTACCAGCGCCAATGGCTTTCTTCCCGTTCTCAGGATGGAAAAACTCTTTCTATGGAGATTTACACGCAAACGGTTCCGATGGAGTCGAGTTTTATACTAAACGAAAAATGTTAACAGCTCGTTGGTAAACTAATTATCTAAAACGAATAGGTGTATTAGTTCAACAAGGAAATCTATTTTAATTCAAGAAAGAATGCTGAACTGAATAGTTTTAGGGATCTATAAAAGGAGATACTACAATGTAAGTAGTACCTCCTTTTGCGTTTTTATAAGGAAAAAATGTTGGTTTTCCATACGGATTATGTTCTATTTTTTAGAGTGATAATATCAGCTTGTCCAAGATTTGGGGAGTACTTGCGTGCGTTTTTTGTTAAAATGTTGTTGGCCCACAATACCGTCAATTTAATGAGTGTATTATTGAAATGCTGAAAACCCGGGAAAAGTATTAAGAACGACTGTGTATTATGTTGAAAAGTTAATGTGTTTTATTATATTAAAATAACTTTTTCTATCATGTGCTAAAGTGTACAACGCTTAACTAAGTGGAAATTGAACACGAACGTTAAAATAGATAATTTTAAAAACATTCGTATTTTTATTGACGTTTATTAATGTATATTGATATAATATTTTTCGGAAAGATGAATAGGATATAAGAATTCGTATAATATTGGGGATATGGCCCAAAAGTTTCTACCAAGCTACCGTAAATAGCTTGACTACGATTTGATAATAAAATGCGTAATCTCCTTTTATTGTCATTTTTTTGTAGTCAAGCACTTCGATAGTAATTGGAGTGCTTTTTAATTTTGTTAAAAATCAAGTATAAAGACATCTATTGGACAAATATAATCAATTGATGTGTGAGTATGTTGATCATACAAGATTGTTTTTGAAATGACAATAGATAAAGGGGGATTAAATATGAAGAAGTATTTTCAGTTTGAAGAACTCGGCACAAATTATCGCCGGGAAATTATTGGCGGATTAACAACATTTCTTGCTATGGCATATATTTTAGTTGTAAATCCTATTACATTAACATTAGCAGATGTTCCGGATTTACCTGATGCGTTAAGAATGGACTATGGGGCAGTCTTTGTAGCGACAGCATTGTCTGCTGCAATCGGCAGTATTATTATGGGATTGCTTGGCAGATATCCGCTTGCACTTGCACCTGGTTTGGGTTTGAATGCATTTTTTGCTTATACAGTCGTTCTTGGAAGCGGCGTACCTTGGCAGCATGCACTTGGAGCTGTTTTCATTTCCAGTGTGTTCTTTTTAATTCTAACGTTAACAGGTCTGCGTGAAAAATTGATTAACGCTATTCCAGCTGAATTAAAGCATGCAGTAGGAGCTGGGATTGGTTTATTTATTACATTTATTGGCTTACAAACATCAGGTATCATTGTTAATAACGATGCAACACTTGTTGGAATTGGTGATTTATCTGCGCCAAATACACTGCTTTCTATTTTCGGTATATTAGTGACTGTTATCCTTATGGTTAGAGGGGTAAGAGGCGGTGTTTTTTATGGGATGATTATTTCAATCATTGTCGGTATGATTTTCGGATTAATTGAAACGCCAACGAAGGTTGTTGATAAAGTTCCTAGTCTTGAGCCGACGTTCGGTGCCTTATTTTCATCATTTAATGACCCATCTTTTTATTCAACAGCCATGCTTGGGATTGTTTTAACTTTTCTATTTGTTGATTTCTTTGATAATGCTGGTACGTTAGTAGCTGTAGCTAATCAAGCTGGATTTGTTAAAGATAATAAGCTCCCTCGAGCAGGGAAAGCGTTATTGGCAGATTCCGTTGCTTCTGTAACGGGATCAATACTTGGAACTTCAACGGTTACATCGTATGTTGAATCGTCTGCAGGGGTTGCAGCAGGTGCAAGGACAGGTTTTGCTTCACTTGTTACAGCGGCATGTTTCTTATTATCACTTTTCTTCTTCCCGTTATTACAGGTTGTTACTTCTGCGGTAACTGCACCAGCACTGATTATTGTAGGTGTGTTAATGGTTTCATCACTTGGAAAGATTGACTGGACAAAATTTGAATTAGCTGTTCCAGCTTTCTTAACGATTATTATTATGCCTCTTTCTTACAGTATTGCAACAGGTATTGCAGTTGGATTTATTTTCTATCCGATTACAATGATTGTTTCAGGTCGTGCAAAAGAAGTTAATCCAATTATGTATTTATTCTTTATTATATTTATTTTGTATTTTATTTTTAACTAGTAGTAGATTTAAGCTGGCTATGGATTTAGCTGGCTTTTTATTTTTGGCTTCGTTAAATAATATTGTTGATTTTTGACTCATTCGTGTAAAATGAATATTTCACACGAATGAGTCAAAAATCTGGCTTATCAACATAGTGCTTTAACAAAGCCTTACTTTTATAAATCGGTGGAAAAAAAGGATTCAATACATACTATTTTAAAAATCATTTGACTTAAAACGTTAGATCTATATAAGATAGGAATTGTGAAAGTCATTATATGCTGAGGAGAAATTATGGCTGATCTTATTGTTCAGAAGGTATTAAATAATAATGTATTAATTGGGGAACATTCATCTTATGGTGAAGTGGTGTTAATCGGTAAGGGGATTGGTTTCAGCCGCAAAAAAGGGGATCTGATTGATCAATCAGATGCCGAGAAAACGTTTGTGCTAAAAAACGAGAAGGAACAAGAAAATTATCTTAAGTTATTGCCCTTTATTGAAAACGATTTATTAGAAACAATCATTACTGCTATCCACCATATTAAAGAAAGAAGCGGGACGGCATTAAATGAACATATCCATGTTGGTTTGACAGACCATTTAATGTTCGCTATTAAACGTTTATCAAATGGCCTGGAAATGAAAAACCCATTTTTGCTTGAAACAAAAGCTTTGTATCCAATGGAGTACAGCACAGCAAAAGAAGTAGTCATGTTAATTGAGAAGAAAACGGGCATTCATTTGCCGGATGATGAAATCGGTTTCATTGCGTTGCATATTCATAGTGCTATAATGAATAAAGAGCTTTCTGATGTAAATCGCCATTCTCAGTTAATTACATCATTGGTGGAATTAATAGAAACAGAATTAGAGATAAAAATAGACAAGGAAAGTATTGACTATTTACGGCTTGTTCGCCATTTAAGATTTGCGATTGAAAGAATTAATGCTGGAGAAACTGTGGAAGAACAAGGAAATATAAATTCCTTCTTGAAATCAGAATATCCAATATGCTATAATCTCTCATGGAAGCTCATAAAAGTAATGCAAAAGTATCTTCAAAAGCCTGTTTATGATGCAGAGGCAATTTATCTAACCATGCATCTGCAAAGGCTGCAAAAGAAGAAAATTTAATAAAGCTATTATTCTTATACGTGTTACTGATTCGATCAGGCATGAGTAAAAGAAGATAATTGAAATGATGATTTTTGGGTACTTTATACCTAAAGATAATCTTATTTTCAATTTTTTCTTTTGCTCATGCCTTTTTATTTTGTGAAAAACTACTTTTGAAAACGCTTATGAGTTTACCGAAATAAAAAAACTTGGAGGTTTTGATATGTTTAAAAAAGCTTTTGGTGTTTTGCAAAAAGTCGGAAAAGGTTTAATGCTGCCGGTTGCGTTACTTCCAGCTGCAGGTATATTGCTTGCGTTAGGGGCTGCGCTTCTAAACCCGACATTATTAGAGATTGCACCATTTCTAGATAACAGTACAGTGCATCTTATTGCGGCTGTCATGCAGCAAGCAGGAAATATTGTTTTTGGTAACTTGCCGCTGTTGTTTGCTGTCGGAGTAGCTATTGGGCTAGCAGGAGGAGAAGGGACTGCCGGACTTGCTGCAATTATTGGTTACTTAATTATGAACGTAACAATGGGTACTGTTTTAGGTATTACTGCAGAGGATGTTAACGGATTAAACTTTGCAAGCATCCTTGGTATCCCTACATTACAAACCGGAGTCTTCGGGGGGATTATTGTTGGGATTTTAGCTGCGACTATGTATAATAAATTCTTCGAAATTGAGTTGCCATCCTATTTAGGATTCTTTGCTGGAAAGCGTTTTGTTCCAATTGCCACTGCAGGATCTGCTATTATCTTAGGGTTAATCATGCTGGTTATCTGGCCTCCAATCCAGGAAGGTTTAAATGCATTCTCGCAAAACATGGTACATGCAAACTTAACGTTATCAGCCTTTATTTTTGGTGTAATTGAACGTTCATTAATCCCATTTGGGCTGCATCATATTTTTTACTCACCATTCTGGTTCGAATTTGGTCAATATGTAACAGCAGCTGGTGAAGTCGTTCGCGGCGACCAACGTATTTTCATGGCGCAAATTACAGACAATGTACAAAATCTAACATCTGGTACATTTATGACTGGTAAATTCCCATTCATGATGTTTGGATTACCGGCTGCGGCATTAGCGATTTACCAAGAAGCACGTCCGGAGAAAAAGAAATTCGTTGGCGGTCTTATGGTGTCAGCAGCTCTAACTTCATTCTTAACGGGTATTACAGAGCCTCTTGAGTTTTCATTCTTGTTTGTTGCGCCGGTGTTATTTGGAATCCATGCGATTTTCGCTGGTTTATCATTTATGACCATGCATCTATTGAATGTAAAAATTGGTATGACTTTCTCAGGTGGTCTAATTGACTATATTCTTTTCGGATTAATTAATCCACAAACGAATGCATGGCTTGTGATTCCAGTTGGTTTAGCGTTTGCGGTTATTTACTACTTTGGTTTCCGTTTTGCTATCCGTAAATTTAATCTTAAAACACCTGGACGTGAAGATGAGTCAGCAGAAGTTGAAGGCAGCCAGTCTAAAGGCGGTGATTTACCTTACCAAATCCTTGAGGCAATGGGCGGTAAAGGAAATATTGCGCACTTAGATGCTTGTATCACTCGCTTACGTGTTTCTGTAAATGATATAAAGAATGTAAATAAAGATGAGTTAAAAAGGTTAGGTGCTGCAGGAGTTTTAGAAGTAGGTAACAATATTCAAGCTATTTTTGGTCCTCGTTCTGAGACAATTAAAGGACAAATGAAGGATATCATGAGCGGTAAAAGACCGGTTGCTGTGGTAAAGGAAACTGAAAAAGGCGTTGAACAGCAGATTGAAGAAGTAACTCCAGACGTTTTAAGAAATAATATAGTAGATGAAGTATTTGTTTCTCCAATCAAAGGTGAAATAAAGCCAATTACAGAAGTGCCTGATGCTGTTTTCTCAGGAAAAATGATGGGAGATGGATTTGCGATTCTTCCTTCAGAAGGTACAATTGTTTCTCCTGTAAAAGGGAAGATTGTAAACTTGTTCCCAACAAAACACGCGATTGGAATTCTTTCTGATGGCGGCCGTGAAATCTTAATTCACGTTGGTATCGATACAGTTAACCTAAAAGGTAAGGGTTTTGAGGCATTAGTAGCTGAGAATGACAAAGTAGAAGCTGGACAACCTCTTCTAAAAGTGGATTTAGATTATGTTAAAAACCAAGTTCCTTCTATTATAACACCAATTGTATTTACAAATCTTGCTCAAGATGAACAAGTGGTTATTAAGACAAATGGTAGTGTAAATCTTAAAGAAGAAAACATCATTGCGATTTCAAAATAAATAATATATTAATGAAGGAAAGAGTATCCGAAAAAAAGGATACTCTTTTTTGGTTATTAAAAAAACTTATCACCTAACGAATTTTAAAATTTCTTTCTCGCTAATGGTAAAATTGAGTAAAGGATGGTGTAAATAGATGACAATTGTTTGGGAGGAAATTACCAAGAATCACATGTTGCATATAGAAAAGGTACTCGAACTTTACGACATGGCCTTTCTAAAAGATATTAGGGAGCCCCACCATATATTTTATAATGCCCTCGATAAAGCTGAGCAAAATCTACCAAATAGGTTTCGGTTTCTTGTTGGATTAATGGAGGGGAAGCTGGTTTCATTTGCAACAGGACATTATTTAGCTGAGGTTAACTGTGGATTTATTGTCTATTTGGGTACAGACCAACATGAACGTGGTAAAGGTCTAGGGTCTCAAGCGTTAGGAATAATAGAAGAATATCTTAATCAGGATGCTTTGCTAGCTGGCAACGATTCAATAAGAGCCTTTGTTCTTGAAACTGAAAAGCTAGAGTGGGCTAACTCAGAGGAGGAAAGAGAAGCTTGTTTGAAAAGAGATAATTTTTATAGGAAAAATGGTTACAAGGCATATAAAGGGATTGAGTACATGCAGCCTCCTCTCAATGGAGGAAATGAGGGGATTCCATTAAAGTTAAATATAAAGAAAAGGCACCAAACTAATTTCTCGAGAGATGAGGTTCAAAGACTTATTTATGCAATGTATGATCAGAAATATCATTTAGTTAATGAAATTCCAACAATGGTTTTAAATGATTGTCTGAAAGGAATGTCTATCCTAAAAGCAATAAATATTTAATCTCTTAATTAATTTTTGCGGTAAAACCCCGATTTTTCGTATGGCTAAATAAGGCATACATGTAATATATATAAGGGAACAAATAATGAAGATATACTAAATTCCTGATAGTTTTGGGAAAAACACGTTATCAATATGAGAAAGGGTTATACATAATGGGAAAAAAGCAACAGAAGAAAGTGATTTATGAAGTACAAGAGAATGAAACCGTTGCAGACTGTTTGAATCGGATTGAAAAGGATGGGTTTACACCAATCAGAAGAACGGAGGTTCCGATTTTTCGGGAAAATACAGATGGGAAAGAGGTTTCTTATGAACCGATAGGCAGACAAATAATATTTGAGGTAAAAGAAGTAGAAATCTTATAAAATCCGAACGATGGAATTTATTATTAATAAATTGTTCGTAGTTTTCTGTTGACAATTGTCGAAATTCATTGTTAAATGGGAGTAGCGATAAAATAAAACAAACCAAAATAAAATATACAGCCCTCGTATAATAATAGGAATATGGCCTATAAGTTTCTACCCAATTACCGAAAATAATTGGACTATGGGGGAAAGTAAATTGCCCGGCAAACTAGTAAGAATAGATTTGTTCTATTCTTTGTGTCAGCATACTTTGTAGCCCGGACAGATTGCTTTCCCATAGGGAGGCTTCTGTCTGGGCTTTTTTTATACCGTACTTAAAAAAGAAAATATTTGTCTGAATTAGTATTAGCAAATGTTAAATGCTAAATAAATAATTAGATTTACGGGGGGATATGATGAAGGCTCAAGTTGGAGTCATTATGGGAAGCAAGTCTGATTGGGAAACAATGAGTCTTGCATGTGAGATGCTTGAAACATTTAATATACCTTACGAAAAGAAAGTCGTATCTGCGCATCGGACACCGGATTTAATGTTTGAATACGCAGAAGGTGCAAGAGAGAGAGGAATAAAAGTTATTATTGCTGGTGCAGGAGGAGCGGCTCATTTACCAGGCATGGTGGCAGCAAAGACAACCTTGCCGGTAATAGGTGTTCCTGTCCAGTCAAAGGCTTTAAATGGACTTGATTCTCTTCTCTCTATTGTTCAAATGCCTGGCGGAATTCCGGTAGCAACGGTGGCAATCGGAACAGCAGGTGCAAAAAATGCAGGGCTGCTGGCAGTACAGATTCTCTCCTCATTTGATGACAGTTTAGCAAAAGAGTTAGAAGAATATAGATTGGAAATGAAGGCACAAGCCATAGAAAGTAGTGATCAGCTTGTCTAATAAAGTAATTTTACCTGGTCAGACAATTGGTATCATCGGCGGCGGACAGTTAGGAAGAATGATGGCGTTGGCTGCAAAAGCAAAAGGTTTTAGAATTGCTGTCCTTGATCCAACTGAAGATTGTCCGTGCGGTCAGGTTGCTGATATGACCATAACAGGTGAATATAGTGATCTCAATGCGATTAAAAGATTAGCTGAAGTAAGTGATGTTATCACCTACGAGTTTGAGAATATTGATGCAGAAGGTTTACAATGGCTTAATGAACATGCCTATGTTCCTCAAGGAGTTCAGTTGCTTGCAATCACACAGGATCGGACGAAAGAAAAAGCAGCTATTCAAAATGCAGGTGTTGAGGTTGCACCTTACGCGGTGATTGAAACAAAAGAGGATATTATCAAATATCTGAAGGAATTAGGACTTCCTGCTGTATTAAAAACAGCTAGAGGAGGATATGACGGAAAGGGTCAGTTTGTCATTCGCAGTGAAGAGCAAGTAGACGAGGCAGCAGCGTTATTGCAAGCTGGAATCTGTGTGCTTGAAAAATGGGTTCCATTCGAAAAAGAAATATCTGTGATTATTTGCCGAAACGGAAAAGGCGAACATGCCGTTTTTCCAGTCGGAGAAAATATTCATCGTGATAACATTCTGCATGAAACCATTGTACCAGCAAGAATAAGTGAGCACGCAAAGGAAACGGCTATTCAAAAAGCTATACAGCTTGCAGAAGGCTTTCAGCTTGTAGGAACGCTGGCAGTAGAAATGTTCTTAACAAGTGATGGAATTTATGTGAACGAATTAGCTCCAAGACCTCATAATTCTGGCCATTATTCTATTGAGGCATGTGAAACCTCCCAATTTGAACAGCATATTCTAGCTGTTTGTAATTGGCCTCTCGGTACCACTGAGCTGCTTAAGCCGGCAGTAATGGTAAATATCTTAGGTGAACATCAAGCTGCGGTTATTGAAAAAATCCCCGTTGTAAAAGACTGGAAGGTTCATTTATACGGTAAAAAAGAGGCAAAATATAAAAGAAAAATGGGTCATGTAACAATTCTACGTCATTCTATTGAATCAGCTTTAACTGAAATTGAAGAAAGTGAAATCTGGCAGAACACTGGAGAAAAGATCGGAGGATAAATCATGATTGATCGTTATACAAGACCTGAAATGGGCGCTATTTGGACGGAGGAAAACAAATTTAAGGCATGGCTGGAAGTTGAAATCTTAGCAGATGAAGCTTGGGCGGAACTTGGAGTTATTCCTAAAGAAGATGTGGCTAAAATTCGCGAAAAAGCTTCTTTTGATATTAATCGAATTTATGAAATTGAGAAGGAAACAAGACATGATGTTGTTGCCTTTACACGTGCGGTATCTGAAACATTAGGTGAAGAAAGAAAATGGGTTCATTATGGATTAACGTCAACAGACGTTGTAGATACTGCTTGGTCTTATTTAATCAAACAGGCTAATGAAATTCTTTTGAGAGATATTGAAAACTTCATTGAAATTTTAAAAAATAAAGCCCAAGAACATAAATATACAGTCATGATGGGACGTACACATGGGGTTCATGCTGAGCCAACAACATTCGGTTTGAAAATGGCTCTTTGGTATGAAGAAATGAAACGTAATTTGGAACGTTTCAAATATGCAGCTGAAGGCATCGAATATGGAAAAATATCTGGTGCGGTTGGAACGTATGCTAATATTGATCCATTTGTAGAAAAATATGTTTGTGAAAAGCTTGGTACAAAGCCGGCGCCTATTTCGACTCAAACACTGCAGCGTGATCGTCATGCGCATTATATGTCTACTATCGCATTGATTGCCACTTCTATCGAAAAATTCGCTGTTGAAATCCGAGGTCTGCAAAAAAGTGAAACGCGCGAAGTAGAAGAAGCTTTTGCCAAAGGACAAAAAGGTTCTTCAGCAATGCCGCATAAGAGAAATCCGATTGGTTCTGAAAACATGACTGGTATGGCTCGTGTCATCCGCGGTTATATGATGACGGCTTACGAAAATGTTGCACTATGGCATGAACGTGATATCAGTCATTCATCGGCAGAAAGAATTATTATTCCGGATGCAACGATTGCATTGAACTATATGTTAAATCGTTTCGGAAATATCGTGAAAAACTTAACAGTATTCCCTGAAAATATGAAACGCAATATGGATCGTACGCTTGGATTAATCTATTCTCAACGTGTACTTCTTGCTCTCATTGATAAGGGTCTGGCGAGAGAAGAAGCCTATGATACGGTGCAGCCAAAAGCAATGGAGGCTTGGGAAACTCAAGTGCCTTTCCGTACATTAATAGAAGCGGATGAAAAAATCACATCAAAGCTGTCTGCAGAAGAAATAGCCGACTGCTTTGACTATAACTATCATCTTAAAAATGTAGATGTTATTTTTGAACGTTTAGGTCTATAAGAGATAAATGATAGCGAGACTGGCGAGGAATAAATAATGAGTCGGTCTCGTCTACAAGGAGGGCTTTCCATTGGATAAAGGTGCGCTGCTTTATGAAGGTAAGGCAAAACGAGTATATGCGACAAATGATGAGCAAGTCGTTTGGATTGAATATAAGGATTCAGCGACAGCTTTTAATGGTGAGAAAAAAGCAGAAATTACCGGCAAAGGCCGCTTAAATAATAAAATTACAAGTTTAATTTTTGAAAAATTAAAAGAAAAGGGAATAGAATCTCATTTTATCGAAAGCCTTTCTGAAACGGAACAGCTTGTCAAAAAGGTTACAATCATTCCTCTTGAAACGGTTGTTCGTAATGTATCAGCAGGAAGCTTTGCTGCGAGATTAGGGATAGAAGAAGGCAAGCCTTTGAGTAAACCAATTGTAGAATTTTATTATAAAGACGATGCGCTTGGTGACCCGCTTCTTACAGATGCTCATATTGAAGAACTTCAAATTGCAAGTGAAGCTGAACGTGAAGAAATAAAAGATAAAGCACTGCAAGTAAATAAAGCTCTTTTAGAATTATTTTCTGATTTAGGTATCCGTCTTATCGACTTTAAGCTTGAATTCGGTAAAGATGCTTCAGGAAATATTGTGTTAGCGGATGAAGTATCCCCAGATACTTGCCGCCTTTGGGATGCAGAAACAAATGCGAAGCTGGATAAGGATGTTTTTCGAAGAGATCTTGGCAGTTTAACTGAAGTATATGAAATTATTTTAACAAAACTAGGAGGCGGTCAGAATGTTTAAAGTAAAAGTATATGTAACATTAAGAGAAAGCGTATTAGATCCACAAGGTGCAGCGGTTATGCATTCTTTACATGCGATGAATTATAAAGAAGTTTCGGATGTTCGTATTGGTAAATATATGGAGTTAATGGTAGAAAAATCAGATCGTCCGGTAGAGGAAGTTGTAAAAGAAGTGTGTGATCGCTTGCTTGCGAATCCAGTTATTGAAGATTATCGATTCGAAATTGAGGAGGCTGTTGCTCAGTGAAGTTTGCTGTCATCGTTTTCCCAGGGTCCAATTGTGATATAGATATGTATCATGCCATTAAAGATGAGTTAGGCGAAGAAGTAGAGTACGTGTGGCACACTGCAGAAAGTCTTGATGAATATGACGGCATTCTGCTTCCGGGCGGATTCTCATATGGTGACTACTTACGTACCGGTGCTATTGCTCGCTTCAGTAATGTCATGAAAGAAGTAAGAAAAGCGGCTGAAGCAGGTAAGCCAATTTTAGGTGTGTGTAACGGATTTCAAATCCTCCTTGAAGCTGGTTTGCTGCCAGGTGCCATGAAGAGAAATGAAAGCTTAAAATTTATTTGTCGTCCAGTCAAACTAAAGGTTGAAAATAATACAACAATGTTTTCAAATGTGTATGAGAAGGATGAAGTAATCATGATTCCGATTGCACATGGAGAAGGCAATTATTATTGCGATGAGGAAACACTTGCAAAGTTGAAGGAAAATAATCAGATTGTATTCACATATGAAAGTAATCCAAATGGCAGCCTTGTGGATATTGCCGGAATTATTAATGAAAAAGGGAATGTATTAGGAATGATGCCACACCCGGAAAGAGCGGTTGATGAATTGCTTGGTGGTGCTGATGGTCTGAAATTATTCCAATCAATCGTCAAACAATGGAGGGAATCACATGTCGTTAATGCTTGAACCAAGTCCGCAGCAAATTAAAGAAGAAGAAATTTATAAAACGATGGGTTTAACCTCTGAAGAGTTTGAGATGGCGGAAAAAATCCTCGGTCGTACACCTAACTATACAGAAACAGGGCTTTTTGCTGTTATGTGGTCAGAGCATTGCAGCTATAAAAACTCGAAGCCTGTATTGAAAAAGTTCCCAGTAACTGGACCACAAGTCCTTCAAGGGCCTGGAGAAGGGGCAGGTATTGTTGATATTGGGGATGAACAGGCGGTTGTATTTAAAATCGAAAGTCATAATCATCCATCAGCCATTGAACCATACCAAGGAGCTGCAACAGGAGTTGGCGGTATCATTCGTGATGTATTCTCAATGGGAGCAAGACCTATTGCGATGTTAAATTCTCTTCGTTTCGGGGAGCTTGATTCATCTGCACGTGTTCGTTACCTTTTTAAAGAAGTTGTTGCTGGCATTGCTGGTTATGGAAACTGTATTGGGATTCCAACTGTTGGCGGTGAAATTCAATTTGAGGCTAGCTATGAAGGAAATCCGCTTGTCAATGCGATGTGTGTCGGTTTAATCGATCATAAGGATATCCAAAAAGGCCAAGCCAAAGGAATCGGCAACACGGTTATGTATGTCGGTGCAAAAACTGGACGTGATGGTATTCACGGAGCAACCTTTGCTTCAGAAGAATTAACTGATGAGTCGGAAAAAGACCGTCCAGCTGTTCAAGTTGGAGACCCATTTATGGAAAAATTACTGCTTGAAGCCTGTCTTGAAGTAGTAAAATCGGATGCACTTGTAGGGATTCAAGACATGGGAGCTGCTGGACTTGCGAGCTCATCCTCTGAAATGGCAAGTAAAGCAGGAACGGGAATCGAAATGAATCTTGATTTAGTTCCACAGCGTGAAACAGGAATGACAGCCTATGAAATGATGTTATCTGAATCTCAAGAACGTATGCTATTAGTCGTAAAAGCAGGTCGTGAAGGAGAAATCCAAGAAATCTTTAAAAAGTATGATCTTGACTGCGTGGCAATAGGAAAAGTAACTGATGATAAAATGCTTCGTCTTCTTCACAAAGGAGAAGTTGTAGCGGAAATAGCAGCTGATGCATTGGCAGAAGATGCGCCAGTTTACCATAAGCCTTCTAGTGAGCCTGCCTATTATCGTGAATTCCAGGCAATGAATATGGAAGTACCTCAAGTTGAAAATCTTGAAGAAACGCTTATCCAATTATTAAAGCAGCCAACCATTGCAAGTAAAGAATGGGTATATGACCAGTATGATTATATGGTTCGTACGAATACAGTTGTTTCACCTGGCTCAGATGCTGCCGTTGTCCGTGTACGTGGTACAAGAAAGGCGCTTGCCATGACAACAGATTGTAATTCACGTTACATTTATTTAGATCCAGAAACAGGCGGGAAAATTGCTGTAGCGGAAGCAGCAAGAAATATTGTTTGTTCTGGGGCAGAACCGCTTGCTATTACGGATAATTTAAATTTTGGAAATCCGGAGAAACCGGAAATTTTCTGGCAGATTGAAAAATCAACAGACGGTATGAGTGAAGCATGTACAGTTCTTAATACGCCTGTTATCGGCGGTAATGTTTCTCTTTATAATGAAACAAGTGGTGAAGCCATTTACCCAACACCAGTTGTTGGTATGGTCGGACTTGTGAAAGATGTGGATCATATTACAACACAATCCTTTAAAGAAGCGGGAGATTTAATCTATCTTCTTGGGGAAACAAAGGATGAATTTGGCGGAAGTGAATTGCAAAAATTATTGAATGGTAAGATTTTTGGACAATCGCCATCCATTGATTTAGAAGTTGAAAAGAAATACCAAAAGGCAGTTCTTGAAGCGATTCAAGCAGGTCTTGTAGCTTCTGCCCATGACCTAGCAGAAGGCGGTCTTTCCGTTGCAGTTGCAGAAAGTGTTATTGGCTCTAATGGATTAGGAGCGAAAATTAACACAGAAGGTAATATCGTAACTGCACTATTCAGTGAATCACAATCACGCTTCTTGCTTACAGTAAAGAAAGAAAATCAAGCTGAATTTGAAAAAATAACAGGTGCCGTTTTAATTGGTGAAGTAACAGAAGAGCCAACACTGCAAATTGTGCATAACGGCGAAATTGTTATCAATACTCCAGTTGAAACGTTAGAATCTGCCTGGAGAGGAGCTATTCCATGCCTGCTAAGTTAATTGGAAATCATAACTTAAAGGGGTTGCCTGAATTAAAAAGGTTAGGTGAGTTAAAAGGGCTTAATGAAGAATGTGGAGTTTTTGGTATTTGGGGTCATCCAGATGCAGCACAAATTACGTATTATGGTCTCCATGCTCTTCAACACCGAGGTCAAGAGGGTACAGGAATAGTTGTTACGGATGGTGACGTCGTAAAAGGTGTCAAAGGTGAAGGCCTTGTAACGGAAATCTTTCATTCTGATGCTATGAAGGAACTTTCATTTGGAAAAGCTGCTATTGGTCATGTTCGCTATGCAACAGCAGGTGGAAGCGGGTATGAAAATGTTCAACCACTTGTTTTCCATTTTCAAACAGGAAGCCTAGCGCTTGCGCATAATGGGAATTTAGTTAATGCGATACAGCTAAAAAGCCAGTTGGAAGGACAAGGAAGTATTTTTCAAACAAGTTCGGATACAGAAGTACTAGCACACTTAATTAGACGTGGAGGGCATACTCCATTTAATGATCGAGTGAAAAATGCATTAAGTATGCTTAAAGGAGCTTATGCGTTTCTTATTATGACAGAAGACCATCTAATGGTTGCTCTTGATCCAAATGGAATGCGCCCGTTATCATTGGGTAAACTCGGAGATGCCTATGTGGTCGCGTCAGAAACATGTGCTTTTGATATAGTTGGAGCAGAATTTATTCGAGATATTTTACCAGGTGAACTATTGATCATTGATGATGAAGGTTTTCATTCAGAAATGTTTGCCCGTGCATCAAATCAAGCCATGTGTATGATGGAATATGTATACTTTGCTCGACCAGATAGTAATATCAATGGCATTAATGTTCATTCAGCACGTAAAAGACTAGGAAAGAAATTGGCAGAAGAAATAAAAATTGAGGCGGATGTCGTAACTGGTGTCCCTGATTCAAGTATATCTGCAGCAATTGGTTTTGCCGAAGCATCTGGAATTCCTTATGAATTAGGGTTAATCAAAAATCGTTATGTAGGACGTACCTTCATTCAACCTTCTCAATCATTAAGGGAACAAGGGGTAAAAATGAAGCTTTCCCCGGTTCGAGGAGTCGTAGAAGGCAAAAGAGTCGTAATGGTTGATGATTCTATCGTGCGTGGAACGACTAGCAGGCGAATTGTCAGAATGCTTCGTGATGCCGGTGCTACAGAGGTTCATGTTGTAATAAGTTCACCGCCAATTAAAAATCCATGTTTCTATGGAATTGATACTTCAAGAAGAGAAGAGCTTATTGCAAATGATAAAACGATAGAAGAAGTTAGAAAAATTATTGAAGCAGATACATTAACGTTCTTAAGTGCAGAAGGAATGGTAGAAGCAATAGGCGGCAATGGCGAAGGTGAAACCCGCGGCCATTGTATGGCATGCTTTACTGGCAATTATCCAACTGAGATTTATGACGATCTTGAGCAAAAAGAGATTAAGGAAAAACTGTTAAAGAAATAATTTAAGCAATAACAGACGACCGTCTCAAAGGTAAAGAAATCTAGCATAACTTTACAATATTCAGTGTTTAACTTCATTGCGCAAATTCGGTGAGGCGAATTTGATTGTTTAGGCACTGAATATTGTATTTTCCATGCTGCCTTCTCGTTTGAGACAGTTTCTATGATAAATGGGGGATCTCAATATGGCAAAAGCATATGAACAAGCAGGTGTAAATATTGAAGCAGGGTATGAAGCCGTTTCAAGAATGAAAAAGCATGTGCAAAAGACAGTGAGACCCGGCGTACTTGGCGGGTTAGGCGGATTTGGTGGAATGTTTGATTTGTCCACATTAAATTTGAAGGAGCCTGTATTAGTTTCTGGTACGGATGGTGTTGGAACGAAGCTAATGCTTGCTTTCATGATGGATCGTCATGACACAATAGGTATTGACGCTGTTGCCATGTGTGTGAATGATATTGTGGTACAAGGTGCAGAGCCAATTTATTTCCTTGATTATATTGCTTGCGGCAAAGCAGAACCGGCAAAGATTGAAGCAATCGTTAAAGGAATTGCTGATGGTTGTGAACAAGCAGGCTGTGCACTTGTTGGCGGTGAAACAGCAGAAATGCCAGGAATGTACAGTGAAGAGGAATATGACCTTGCTGGATTTGCAGTTGGGGCATGTGAAAAAAGCAAGATTATCTCTGGTAAAGAAATCAAGCAAGGTGATATCTTAATTGGCCTAGCTTCAAGCGGTATTCATAGTAATGGATATTCCCTTGTACGAAAGCTGTTTTTACAACAAGCTGAAATGGACTTAAATGAGCATGTTGAGGAGCTTGGATGCACATTAGGCGAAGAACTGCTTCGTCCGACAAAAATTTATGTAAAGCCAATTCTGGCTGCACTTGAAAAATTTAATTTAAAAGGTCTTGCTCATATTACGGGCGGCGGTTTTATTGAAAATATCCCAAGGATGCTCCCTGAAGATCTTGGTGCGGAATTAAATGAAGAAAATTGGAATGTCCCTCCTGTTTTTACACTAATGGAATCAATTGGTGAGCTGGATAGAAAAGAAATGTACAATATTTTTAATATGGGAACAGGAATGGTTATAGCTGTGGATGAGAAAGACGCTGAAGATGTAGTGGAGTTTTTCAATCAAGCTGGTGAAAAGGCTTATCCAATCGGGGTTATCACAAATAAACCGGGAATTGAAATAAAATTAAAATAAGCTTCCACCAACAAAAACAGCCCGTTTATTCGGAAATTCGGAGGAAAGTTCATGAAAAAGATTGCTGTGTTTGCTTCTGGGAGCGGCACAAATTTTCAAGCCATCAATGATGCAATAAAGGATGGGAAACTAGAGGCACAAATTGGTCTGCTGGTTTGTGATCGCAAAGGTGCGATGTGTATTAAACGGGCAGAAACGGAAAATATTCCAGCCTTTGTTTTTACAGCAAAGGATTATGAGAATAAGGCTGGCTATGAAGAGGAAATCCTGCAGAAACTTCATGAACAGGGGATAGAATTCATTGTTCTGGCTGGTTATATGAGATTAATTGGGCATACATTATTAAGCGCATATAAAGGAAGAATTGTGAATATTCATCCTTCACTTCTTCCTGCCTTCCAAGGGAAAGATGCGATTGGACAGGCTTTAGCTGCAAAAGTAAGAAAGACAGGGGTAACTGTTCACTTTGTAGATGAAGGAATGGATACAGGACCGGTAATCGACCAACAGGAAGTTGTCATTGACGAAGGTGATACGAAGGAAATGTTGGAAGAGAAAATTCACGCAATCGAACACAAACTTTACCCAGCCGTATTACAAAGATTATTTCACAGTAAAAATGCTTCTGTGTAAGGGAAATTGCTTTAACAGAGCGAGATAATAATCATTTGTTACCAAAATGAATGAGTATGTATATCACTGAGGGGAGACTTATCATGAAGAAACGTGCATTATTGAGCGTGTCAGATAAAACAGGTGTAATTGAATTTGCAAAGCAACTGGCAGAACTTGGATTCGAGTTGATTTCAACGGGCGGTACGAAAAAGGCTATTCAGGAAGCGGGTATTCCAGTAATTGGTGTCAGCGATGTAACAGGATTTCCTGAAATCTTAGACGGTCGTGTTAAAACATTAAATCCGCTGATTCATGGCGGTTTGCTTGCGAAATTTGACGATTCAAGTCATGTTGCGCAAATGAACGAACATCAAATTGATCCCATTCAAATCGTTTGTGTTAACTTATACCCATTTCAACAGACAATTGAAAAGTCGGATGTAACAGTAGAAGATGCTATTGAAAATATTGATATCGGCGGTCCTACAATGCTTCGTTCTGCTGCAAAAAATCATCAATATGTGGCTGTTGTTGTTGACCCAACAGATTATGAGAAAGTAATCAGTGATTTAAAGGAAGCAGGAGAGGTTACATTTAATACACGCCGTGAACTTGCAGCGAAAGTATTCCGTCATACAGCTGCATACGATGCAATCATTGCTAACTACATGACAGAACTTACAGGCCTTGAAACTCCGGAAAAATTAACTGTTACTTATGAGTTGAAACAGGGACTGCGCTATGGAGAAAATCCTCATCAAAAGGCTGCTTTCTACAGAAAGCCATTAGGTTCTAAGTTTTCAATTGCTTATGCTGAACAATTGCATGGAAAAGAACTTTCTTATAACAATATTCATGATGCAGATGCAGCATTGCAAATCGTAAAAGAGTTTTCTGAACCGGCTGCTGTAGCAGTAAAGCATATGAATCCATGCGGTGTTGGAACAGGAAGCGATATCTTCACTGCATTTGAAAAAGCCTTTGAAGCAGATCCTGTTTCTATCTTTGGCGGAATTATTGCATTAAATCGTGAGGTAGATAAACCATTAGCTGAGAAGCTTCATGAGATTTTCTTAGAAATTATTATTGCGCCTTCCTTTACAGAGGATGCCCTTACTGTGCTTACAGCAAAGAAAAATCTGCGTTTATTAACCATTCCATTTGACCTTCAAGGAACAAATGAAATGACATTAACCTCTGTTGAAGGCGGTCTGCTTACACAGGATCAAGACAACTATTCCTTAGATGATGCAACGATTACCATTCCAACTGATCGTAAGCCTACTGATGAAGAGTGGGAGGCTTTAAAGCTTGGATGGAAGGTTGTCAAACATGTTAAGTCAAACGCCATTGTTGTCACTGATAAACAGATGACACTTGGAGTAGGAGCAGGACAAATGAACCGTGTAGGGTCAGCGAAAATTGCGTTGGAACAGGCTGGTGAAAAAGCGAAAGGTGCTGCGTTGGCATCGGATGCATTTTTCCCAATGGATGATACAGTAGAAGCAGCTGCAAAAGCTGGAATTACAGCTATCATTCAACCGGGTGGCTCTATTCGTGATGAAGATTCTATAAAGAAGGCTAATGAGTACGGAATTGCGATGGTATTTACAGCTGTTCGCCATTTTAAACATTAATTCTACTAAACGGGGAGCTGAACGGAATGAATATATTGGTTATCGGTCGAGGCGGCCGCGAGCATGCTATTTGCCGTAAAGTAAAGGAAAGTTCGAAAGTCGATACAGTATTTGCTGCACCAGGCAATGCAGGGATGACGGATGTGGCTGAGTTGATTCAAATCGATGAAAGCAGCCAGGAGAAACTCGTTGAATTCGCTTTGGCTAATGAGGTTGGTCTTACAATCATCGGGCCTGAAGTACCTCTTCTAGAAGGACTTGCTGATCGCTTTGAGGAAGCAGGCTTAAAGGTCTTTGGACCAAAACAAAAAGCGGCTGAAATAGAGGGAAGTAAAGCCTTTGCTAAGGAGTTAATGCAGAAGTATAATATCCCCACTGCTGAGTATGCAGTTTTTACAGACTACGAACAGGCGGTTGCCTATGTTAAGGAAAAAGGAGCACCTATTGTTATTAAGGCGGATGGACTTGCAGCAGGTAAAGGTGTTACGGTTGCTTTAACGTTGGATGATGCTTTGGCAAGCCTTAAAGAAATGATGGTTGATGCAAAGTTCGGAAATGCTTCAGCAACGGTTGTGGTTGAGGAGTTTTTAAGCGGTGAGGAATTTTCACTCATGGCTTTGGTGAATGGTGAAAAGGTAACGCCGTTAGAAATCGCACAGGATCACAAGCGTGCCTTTGATGGCGACCAAGGTCCAAATACGGGCGGTATGGGAGCCTATTCTCCTGTTGAACATATTGGTCAGGAAACAGTAAAGATTGCTGTTGAAACGGTATTGAAACCGGCTGCTCAAGCGATGGTAAAAGAAGGCCGCAGTTTTTGTGGTGTCCTTTATGCCGGCTTAATTAAAACGGAAAAGGGTCCAAAGGTTATTGAATTTAATGCTCGCTTTGGCGACCCGGAAACACAGGTTATTCTCCCAAGAATGACTTCTGATCTTGTTGAAGTCATTGAGAAGGTAATTGCCGGTGAAGAAGTAGAAATAAGCTGGGACGAGCAGGCAATGCTCGGTGTGGTTGTTGCTGCAAACGGATATCCTGAAGAATATGATAAAGGGGCCGTTCTGCATGGATTAGATAAGGTCAGCGATGAATTATTTGTCTTCCATGCTGGTACAAAGCTGGGCGAATCCGGGGAATTTGAAACAAATGGCGGTCGTGTACTGTTAGCCGGTGCAAAAGCAAAATCTTTAAAAGAAGCACAAGATGCTGTTTATAAAGGACTTGAGCACTTGCAATGTGACGGAGTGTTCTACCGCAAGGATATTGGGTATAGAGCAATTGAACTTTTGAACAAATAAGAAAATGACAAGAATTCAAAAAGGATGGCAGGCCTTTTGGCTAACCATCCTTTTCTTACTTGTACAGGATGTGCTGACGTCTATGTCCACTTATAGGACGTAGCGGCTTGTAGTAGATGTTCCACTCCCCAAGATGTGTGCGCTTTTCTTAGACCTATCAAGATGGTACGGTTTCGTCAAATGATGATCTGGATTCCGTCTGCTCGGAATCTTTGTGTAATAGGTTAGTTACTTGTTCGTTCTGAATCATTGCTGTTATCGGACAAAATCGAACAATCCCTTCAGCCACTTTCATTGCACCGCAAATGGACAACCATATATAGGAGTTGCAGTAGGGTCTTTTAGAAAGCTTTGCTGTACACCAGGCTAAAAGAGTGAAACCAGCTGTAATCCTAATTAATGCATTAAGAATCCCGATATTCTTTTCTATTTTTATCATATCCTCATCCCTTTCGCATGAATAAATTTACAGTATTTTTACAAACAACTTTAGTGCGCTAAACTATAAAATATGTTAGTATGAATTATAAACATCATGTAAAGGCTTACATTTTTAATGATTAAGGAGGGGCGTAACATGCTTGAACAACGCTACCGATGGAAAAATAAACATTTACGAGAACATGTTGCAGTCATGGATGGTAATCTTGCCCCGACCATACTTTTAAAAAATGCTCGTTACTTAAATCAATCATTTCGTAAATGGATGACAGCAAACATTTGGATCTATGACGATCGAATTATTTATGTTGGAAACAGTTTGCCGCAAAACATGAAAGGCTGTGAAGTGGTTGACTGTACAAATTTAACACTAGTACCAGGTTATATTGAACCGCATACACATCCATTTCGTTTATATAATCCCCTTTCACTGGCCGCATATGCATCCCAGTTTGGAACAACAACGATGATTAATGATAATCTATTATTATTTTTACAGCTTGATAAAAAGAAAGCGTTTACCTTTTTGCGGGATATGAGGCAGATTCCTTCCACGATGTATTGGTGGAGCCGTTTTGATTCGGAAACGGAGATAAAAGATGAAGAAGTGACATTTTCCCATAGTCATGTAAAGTCTTGGCTTGAGCATGATGCTGTCCTGCAAGGAGGCGAATTAACCGGTTGGCCGAAATTGCTTGACGGCGATGATATGATGCTTCATTGGATTCAAGAAGCGAAACGAATGAGAAAAAAAATTGAAGGACATTTTCCTGGGGCATCTGAAAAAACGTTAGCGAAAATGGTTCTGTTGGGGGCAGACAGTGATCATGAGGCCATCAACGGAGAAGAGGTATATGATAGGCTTATGCAGGGATACACCGTATCATTAAGGTATTCAAGCACTCGCCCTGATTTGCCGAAGCTCTTGGATGAAATCCATGAACTTGGGATTCATGTTTATGATAAATTCATGTTAACGACAGATGGTTCCTCGGCAGAATTTTATGAGCAGGGAATCATAGATAATATGATTAAAATAGCGATTGAAAAAGGTGTTCCGGTTATTGATGCTTATAATATGGCAACCATTAATGTTGCAAGACATTACAATATTGACCATTTGCATGGCAGCATTGCAACAGGCAGGATTGCCAATATCAATTTCTTAACAGATGAGAACCATCCTACTCCTATATCTGTTTTAGCCAAGGGACAATGGGTAAAGCGTGATGGGGTTATTAATCGAGAGGGATATAAAATTTCAACAGCAGATGAATTTGACTTGTTACCTTTACAATTAGATTGGGAATTATCAATGGAAGATCTTCAATTTTCCATGCCGGTTGGAATTGCGATGGAAAATGCTGTTATTACGAAACCTTATTCACTTTCTATTGATGTATCCGGTGAGAAATTAAATAATAGTAAGGATGAATGCTTCTTTATGTTTGTAGACCGGAATGGGAAATGGAGAATTAATACCATTGTGAAAGGCTTTGCTGAAAATCTTTCAGGCTTGGCAAGCAGTTTTACGCATACAGGTGATATTATTCTAATTGGAAAAAGTAAGCATGATATGATAAAAGCTTTTGAACGCATGAAGGAAATTGGCGGCGGAATTGTCATTGCCGAAGATGGAGAAATAGTAAAGGAAATATCACTGCCATTAAGAGGACTGATGTCTAAAAAGCCAGTTGAGGAACTTATAGCGGAACAAAAGGATTTTGTTGCTTATATGCAGGAAAAGGGCTATCGTTATGCAGATCCATTTCAAACCCTATTATTTTTCTCAGCAACTCATTTACCATATATTCGTATAACCCCGGTAGGAATGTATGAAGTAAAGAAGAAAATGGTACTCTTTCCAACAATAATGCGTTAAAATATAAAAGTAAAATAGAACAATGAACGGGGTGTGTTCTATATGTGGAAAAGGTTTTTAACCATCACAGCCGTTATCTTCTTCATTCTAGCAGGCTGCAGTCCGAAAGAACAGACTGTTAAAGAGAATGGAGAGGTGTCAGAACCAAATCAGGAAGAGGTTAATGAAGAAGTAATACCGCGAGAACTGCCATATCAATTCCCATTGACTGGCATTGGAAGTGCCGAAACTGTTGACGGGAGGGCTGTAGCCGTTATGGTTAATAACCATCCAAAGTCAAGACCGCAGTCAGGACTTTATAAAGCGGATATCGTCTATGAAATTTTGGCAGAAGGAAATGTAACGCGGTTTCTAGCCATTTTCCAAAGTGAACAGCCTGATATCATTGGATCTGTTAGAAGTGCTCGTGAATACTATATTGAACTGGCTAAAGGCTATGATAGTCTTTATATTGCTCACGGCAACAGCTCAGGCGCCAAAGATTTACTTGATAGAGGATATATCGATCATCTAAATGGTCTATACTATGATGGAACATTATTTGAACGGGAAAGCTTCCGTGATGCACCACATAACTCCTATATCTCTTTTAAGAATATATTGAAAGGTGCGGAGCAAAACAACTACGAGATGGAGAATGCCCCTGAACCACTGGTGTTCTTAACAGAGGATGAAATGAGTGCTTTAACTGGTGATGAAGCCGGAAAAGTTTCAATCTCCTATTTTGATAAAGCCTTTAGCTCAACATTTGAATATGACACCCAGTTAAAGAAATATAAGCGTTTTTCAAATGGAGAACAAACGATTGACTATGACACGCAGGAGCCGGTATTGGTTGATAATGTGTTCATTGTTGAAATGAAGCATAGAATTATTGACAGCAATGCTGGACTACGTGATATTGATTTAACAAGCGGTGGAAGAGCTTATTTATTGCAAAAAGGGCAGAAGATAGAAGTGGAATGGAAAAATGTTGACGGCAGGATTGTACCGTATGCAAATGGTGAAGCCGTTGGGCTTGTTCCAGGGAAAACTTGGATTAATGTGATACCGACCGACCCTGGCCTTGAGCAGCTTATATCTTTTGAGTAAATGGTCATTTTTGTAGTGAAAATAAAGGAGTAATCTTAATGCAAATTGAAAAGCTAAGAGGAAAAGAACTAGATCAGTTATTTAATGCTGTTCTGTCATTAAATGACTTAGAAGAATGTTATCGATTTTTTGATGACCTTTGCACAGTAAATGAAATTCAGTCATTAGCCCAGCGTTTAGAAGTTGCGAGAATGCTTCGTGAAGGTAAAACGTATCATATAATCGAAACAGAGACAGGTGCAAGTACAGCTACTATTTCGCGCGTAAAGCGCTGTTTGAATTATGGAAATGATGCTTACGAAATGGCACTAGAACGAATTAAAGAAGATCAGCCAGCTGCAACAGAAGAATAATTCGTGAAAAAACCGATGGAAATCCCATCGGTTTTTTTGTGCAATCGAGCTCTATCGTCTAGCCTTATAAGGTGGTCTACGTTTATACTGCCCGTTTTCGGTATGTGCTCTGTTAAACGGGCAGTAAAAAGTGTTGATAGTGCCCATGAGGCGGTTGAATTCTACTCACTGGGTATCAGTCTATGTTCCTGATTTTATCCATGTATTCTACTTAGGTGTATCTAATTCAAGCCCTAGGCCAGCCAAGGTCCTTCTGCTTTTTAATTTGTACATGTCTGACATGACAAGGCCTAATTTCTTTTTTCATTTAATTTCTCTAATGCTATAATGATGTAATGTAAACATGGAATGGAGGAAGTTTGCATGTATGATGTGCGTGAGTGGAGACATGTTTTTAAGCTTGATCCCAATAAAATAATTTCAGATGAGCATCTAGAAAGAATATGTGAATCAGGAACAGATGCAATCATTGTTGGTGGTACTGATGGAGTCACACTCGAAAATGTATTAGACTTGATGGCTCGGGTCCGCCGTTACACAGTTCCATGTGTATTGGAAATTTCTTCGATTGAAACAATTACACCTGGATTTGACCTATATTTTATCCCGACGGTTTTAAATAGCCGCAATCCTAAATGGATTACAGGTCTTCATCAACAAGCTATTAAAGAATACGGGGAAATAATGAACTGGGATGAATTTTCTTTTCTTGGATACTGCATTTTAAATAAAGACTGTAAAGCAGCTCAGTTAACGGAGGCAAATACTGATTTATCTAAAGAGGATGCTGCCGCTTATGCAATGATGGCTGAGAGGATGTTCCATCTGCCTGTCTTTTATTTGGAGTATAGCGGTACATACGGTGAAAAGGATGTAGTCAAAGAAGTAAAAAATGCGTTAGAAAATACGCTTTTGTTTTATGGCGGAGGCATTTCTAATCGTGAACAAGCAAGTGAAATGGCCGCTTTGGCTGATGTAATTGTTGTAGGAAATAGTCTTTATGAGAATATTGAGGAAGCGTTGCAGACGGTTAGAGCTGTAAAAGGAAAATGATTGAATAATAGCCTTGAAAAGCGTAAAATAAATATAGAACATATGTTTGAATGGCGGTGAATAATTATAATGAATTTTTTAACAGATAAACTGTTAAACGGACTGAATCCTCAGCAGCAGGAAGCGGTAAAAACAACTGATGGACCATTATTAATTATGGCAGGAGCAGGAAGTGGAAAGACAAGGGTACTGACCCATCGAATTGCTTATTTAATGGTAGAAAAGCAAATCAATCCTTATAACATTTTAGCGATCACTTTCACAAACAAGGCGGGTGTGCTCTGTTCTCACACAATCTGATTCAGAAATGAACAGGAAAAGTGAGGGGTAAATATTTTACCTAACTCTATATCTGATAAGAAAGGTGAAACTCCTTTCCTTGATTTAAGATTGGAAATCTTGCCTAAGCCCTGCGACATGCGTTTATTCCTTACAGATTAAATGTATGAGAGCTCGCTGAAGTCGGCGAAACATAACCTGAGATGGTTATAAGTAGTCGGGGTGCTATAAAGATACTATGCCTAGAGAATGTTCACAGAACATTGGAACGAACCTGCGGATGTACGGCTCGTAAGTTTGGAACGTACTTAAATGAAGGTGCGTGCCCCATAATTGGGGTTCAGTCGTGGTTACCGTATTCTGGCTTTGCGGTAACGACATTATTACCTATAAAGGAATGAAGCCTTGCGTCCATCCAATCGAGGACAAAAAGGTGGCTGACGGGTCAGAGTAGGAGGCTAAGGTATCTATGTAAAGCTAGGATATAGGGAACAGAGGAACCATGGAAGGAAATGTTAATGGGTGTAAGACCAGAAGTTCCTAAACAGTAGGAAATGACTGTTGTATCTGTGGGGCAGCAGCCCGTAGTAGTGTTGAAGCAGGGTAATGCCTGTGGAGCGAAGGGGCATAGTCATATAGTAGAAGCTAGTTAAAGTCGAAGTCTGATAAGGAAGCCGATGGGCATAACTGGTTAAACCCAATACAAAGCCGAAGGTGGTGGTCGTATTGGCTCAAGAACTTATCTATCCACACACGGAATCAGACTTAAGAAAATTCCAAGATGAATTATATGCCAAATCAAAACAAGCTCTTACAATGGGAGTAAAACCAAGAATTAAGCATTTGTTAGAACCAATAAAAAGCCCTACAAATATCATGACTGCTATCCATAAGATTAAAGGCAACAAAGGAAGTAGAACACCTGGCAGTGATGGAGAAATCATGCAAAAGCATATTCTTGAGGTTGGCTATGAAGCTGCAATACAAAGAGTGCAAAGTCTTCTGGATGACTATAAACCGAAGCCGGTAAGAAGAAAAATGATTGATAAACCGGGAAAGTCTGAAAAACGTCCTTTAGGAATACCTACAATCATAGATAGAGTTGTTCAACAATGTGTAAAACAAATTATTGAGCCTATACTTGAAGCACAATTCTTTAATCATTCGTATGGTTTCAGACCTATGCGGGAGGCAAAACATGCTATCGCACGCATAACTCATATGACACAATCAACGGGATATAAATGGGTAATCGAAGGAGATATCAGTAAATTCTTTGATGAAGTAAACCACAGTATCTTAATTAAAAAGTTGTGGAATATGGGAATAAGGGACCAAAGAGTATTAATGATTATAAAGAAAATGCTAAAAGCAGGAATAATGAATGAAATACACAAAAATGAGTTAGGAACGCCACAGGGTGGGATTATTTCACCTCTGTTGGCAAACGCCTATCTTCATAAACTCGATAAATGGATTGTACGGGAATGGGAAGAAAAACAGACGAAACGGGAATATAGCGAAAGAGGGAATAAGCTTAAAAGTTTACAGCGAACTAATCTCAAACCAGCGTATTTTGTTAGATATGCGGATGATTGGGTGTTGATTACAAATTCAAAAGCAAATGCAGAAAAATGGAAGAAACGGATTTCAAAATATCTAGGAACTAATCTTAAACTTCGGTTATCAGAAGAAAAAACATTGATAACCAATATGAAGCAAAGAGGAATTAAGTTTCTAGGGTTTGAAATGAAGTTAATCCCCAATAAAAGAGCTAGAAAGAAAGTAATAAGCAGAATAAAACCCGATGAAGATAAACTGAAGCTTAAGCTGAGGAAATTATACAAAGAAGCGTTCAAATTGAGGTATTCTTCTTCAAATGAATGGCTAATTAACGATATTTTGAACTATAACTCCATGGTTAGAGGAATCATTAATTACTATCAATCAGCAACTTGGGTAAATATCGTTATGAATAAGTATAATTACAATCTAGATAGAAAAGTTTATTTTTCCCTTGAGAAAAATAGAAGGTTATCTGTCGATTGGATTCCAGCAAACGAATCCGATAACCTCCATTCCATTCATAAGAATTATACGACAAAGATACCAACTGTTAAATACAAAGGATTAAAAATCGGAGTAACAAGCTTATTATTTAGTAAATGGGAAATGGCATATAACAAGCGTCAAGAAGAAACACCTTATACTTTTAAAGGAAGACGGCTCTATGAAAAACGTACGGAAACTAAAAATCCGTTAGCTCGTGCTGATGGAATTCTTTCAAAGCAGTACGCAAGGTATATTGCTAAAGGTATGACTGAACCAATTTATAATTTTGAATTTGTTCTAAACAGGGCATATGCCCTGAATAGAGATAAATGCAAATGTAATGCATGTGGAGAAGTCTTGAACAGTGAGAATCTTGAAACACATCATAAAAGACCATATCTTCCTTTGGAAAGAATTAATAAGGTGGACAACTTAGTAAGTCTGTGTATGAGATGTCATAATTTGATTCACAGTGAGCTTGACATAAATCTTGGAGCAAAAGAAACGAAAAGGATTCTTTCGTATCGAGAAAAACTTCGACCTTTAACATAGCAGTATATGATGGAACGCCGTATGATGGGAAACCTTCACGTACGGTGTGAAGTGGGGGAAAAGAGCTCCTAGCATGTTTAGTGGATATAAACTAAATGATGAGGATGGCTCTTACCTATCACTATCGCGCGAAATGAAGGACCGGATTTATAACTTAATGGGTGGAACAGCTGATGAGGTATGGATTTCTACTTTTCACTCCATGTGTGTAAGAATTTTAAGAAGAGATATTGATCGAATTGGCTTTAACCGGAATTTTACGATTTTGGATTCAGGGGATCAGCTATCTGTTATTAAGCAGATTTTAAAGGATAGAAACCTCGACCCGAAAAAGCATGACCCACGGGCTATTTTGGGTGCCATCAGCTCGGCAAAAAATGAATTAATTGATACTGAGGCATTTGCAAAGAATGTGGGCGACTATATTGAACAAATTGTAAGTGATGTCTACACCGAGTATCAAAAGCGTTTGCGCAAAAATCAAGCTCTAGACTTCGACGACCTCATTATGATGACAATCCACTTATTCAAACGGGTTCCTGAAGTGCTTGAATTTTATCAGCGGAAATTTCAATATATTCATGTTGATGAATATCAGGATAGTGCGACACGTTGCTAATTGAAAAGATTAGCCCCTAGTGAGTAGCTAGGAGAACTGATGGTTTGAAGAGTCGAATGATGGGGTAACGCCCTGAAAGGCTCTCCCTAATCCTCCGAATAGCGTCAAGATAAGTAAGTATCTTGGGGTTATAAGCTCGGTGAAGTCGGCTGAATGTTGCCGTAACAAATCAAGTTGACGAAAGCTTTCCAGAGGTGGAAGGTGCAGCAAATAAGCCGGGGGTCTATAAGGCACTTATGGTGAGAATGTTGGTGCGAAAAAGCCAACTGACGAAAATCCGAATGTACGGCTCTAGAGGTATAGGTACTAGAAATGGTATTACCACGATGCGTGGTGCTAGTGAGGTGGAGTAAGATTTGTCTTTATGAAACACCTTGTCGTGTTACAGGCACGTCCCAGCTAGCAGGGCTAGAGGATTCACCTAAAAGTGTATGTACAGATAGAATCATCGGAACGTGGGAAGCTGACAACGTGGAGGTCTTACTTACCGATGAAGCGGTGATAAGGAAAGGCTAAGGCTATAACTCATCTTCATGTCAGTGATAGTGGTGGCACAGTACCGTTGAAGTGATGGAAACATCATGGAGGGATAGCCACTAGTCAATTTGTTAAACCAACTACATTTATCGTCTATCAGGTTCGAGTATGACTAAGAGAAACGAAAGCCTCCATAATGGGTGGTGATTAGTTGACTGATAACAACCAAAAGCTAAAGAAGAAACAAAAATTACGTAATAATGAATACTACAATATTCAAGCAGAGTTAGATACGCTTTACGCTCAAAGTAAAAGTGGCTATAGATTTCGAAAGTTATACGATCTTATCATTGATGAAAGAAATATTAAGTTAGCCTTCCGAAATATCAAAAAGAACCACGGAAGCAAAACAAGTGGGACGAATGGTAATACCATTCTTGATATTGGGGAAAAAGATCCTGAAGCTCTTATAAAGTATATAAGATCAAGGATGGCTGATTTTAAACCGCACTCTGTCCGAAGGGTAGAAATACCTAAACAGGACGGTACCATGAGACCTTTAGGAATACCAACTATTGAAGATCGCATGATTCAACAATGCGTGAAACAAGTTCTTGAACCTATCTGCGAAGCGAAGTTTTATCAACATAGTTATGGTTTTCGGCCAAATCGGGGTGCAAATCATGCATTATCAAGGGCGGTAACTCTGGTAAACAAAAATAAACTTCACTATGTGGTGGACGTTGACATTAAGGGATTCTTTGACAATGTCAATCATGGGAAGCTCCTAAAACAGATATGGTCACTAGGTATCCAGGACAAGAGGCTTATAAGTGTCTTATCTAAAATGCTTAAAGCGGAAATTCAAGGTATTGGGGAACCGAATAAAGGAACACTACAAGGCGGAATTCTTTCACCGTTACTATCTAACATTGTTTTAAATGAGTTAGACTGGTGGATCAGCAGTCAATGGGAAACTTTTAAAACAAAAAAGAATTACAATCGAGAACGAATGATTGGAAAAAGATTAGTATTTGATCAAAGTGCGAAATATCGGGCAATAAAACAGACTGGATTAAAGGAAATGTTTATTGTCCGTTATGCAGATGATTTTAAAATCTTTTGCCGTAATCATAAGGATGCTTTCGCTATTTTGGAAGCCGTAAAGAAATGGCTAAAAGAAAGATTGGGATTGGAAATCAGTCCTGAAAAATCTATGGTAATTAATTTACGGAAGAAACATTCTGAGTTTCTTGGATTTAAAATGAAAGCTGTACCGAAAGAGAAAAAGTTTGTAGCCAAAACGAATATGAGCGAGAAAGCGAAAAAGAAGGCTGTTTCAAAATTACGTGAACAAATTAAACATGTTGAGAACAGTCCGCAAGAGGTATCTAAGCTTAATGCAATGATTGTAGGTATTCAAAATTATTATCGATATGCGACACATATCACTGTTGATTTTAGTAAAATTGGTTTCTCTGTCAGAAAGACCTTATACAACCGAACTAAAGCCATTCTAAGTCAGAAAGGTACTAAGTCTAACATATTTAAAAAGCTATATCCGAAATTTACGGGTAAAGTGATTTTCATACATGGAATTAATGTATTTCCCATTGACCATATAAAAACAAAATATCCAACTAATTTTAGTCAGGATATTTGTCCTTACACGGTTCTGGGAAGACAGAAAGTGCATGGTCAGCTCAAAGGATATAATCAAGCAATTATTTATCATCTTATGTATAATCCCTTACCTGATCAAAGCATGGAATATAATGATAATCGCATTTCCCTTTATGTAGGACAGTTTGGACAATGTGGAGTAACAAAAGTACCATTAGAAATAGTGGATATGGAAGCCCATCACAAGATACCAAGAAGTCAAGGTGGAAGTGACGAGTACAAAAACCTTATATTTATAAGGAGAGATGTACACAAGTTGATTCATGCAACAGAAGAATCAACTATTAAGAAATATCTTCTAAAACTGGACTTAGATAGAAATACCTTAGATAAAATCAATGAACTTCGCATGTTGGTTGGAAACGATAAAATAGTAGCTTGATGATAACAGATTGATGGAACGCCGTATGCGGGGAAACTCGCACGTACGGTGTGAATGGGGGGAAAAGCTGGAGATGATATCAAAGGTTTACCTATCCATATCTAATAAATCCCAATATTTATTAGTGAAATTATTAGCTTCACGTTTTCAAAATTTATGTGTTGTCGGTGATTCGGATCAGTCTATCTATCGCTGGCGGGGAGCAGATATCACGAATATCCTTTCCTTTGAAAAGGATTATCCAAGTGCACGGGTGATTTTACTTGAACAAAATTACCGCTCAACGAAAAGTATTCTTGAGGCAGCTAATAAGGTTATTGCCAACAATGCGAACCGAAAAGTGAAAAATCTTTGGACGGATAATCCAGAGGGGAATAAAATTCACTATTATCGCGCAGACAGTGAACAGGGAGAAGCACAATTTGTTGTTGGAAAGATGAAAGAAATTGTGCAGAAAGAAAATCGCAAATGGTCTGATATTGCCATCCTTTATCGGACAAATGCGCAGTCACGTGTAATGGAGGAAGCATTACTCAAATCCAATATTGAGTATTCAATCGTAGGAGGCACAAAGTTCTATGATCGTAAAGAAATTAAGGATATTCTTGCATACCTTCGTTTGATTGCTAATCCAGATGATGACATCAGTCTGCAAAGAATTATTAATGTGCCAAAACGAGGGATTGGATCAAGCTCTTTTGATAAAATGGCTAACTTTGCCGGGAGTTATGATATCTCCATACATCAAGCCCTTGATTCTGTCGAATTAATGGGATTGAGCCCTAAAATTACAAAAGCAGCAGCACAATTTAGAGATTTAATTAACAACTTTACAAATATGCAGGAGTACCTATCGGTAACAGATCTCGTTGAAGAGGTACTAGAAAAAATAGGCTACCGTGAAATGCTGGAGGCCGAGAAATCTATTGAAGCCCAAAGCAGACTGGAGAACATAGACGAGTTCCTTTCCGTTACGAAAAACTTTGAGGAAAATAATGATGATAAAAGTTTAGTCGGCTTTCTAACTGACCTTGCTTTAGTAGCGGATATTGATAAGCTCGATGATGATGGTGAACAGACGGATGCAGTTATCCTGATGACTCTTCACTCAGCAAAAGGATTGGAATTCCCAATTGTGTTCCTAATTGGACTTGAAGAAGGTGTATTCCCTCACAGCCGGTCATTAATGGAAGAAGCAGAAATGGAAGAGGAACGGCGGTTGATGTATGGTGCGTGACGTTAGACAGAAATCGAGCTTGCTCGAAGGATTGTCTGGGCTAACTGTTTGTTAGTTACAACTGGAACTGTGAGACCACGGTGGGATACCCGAATAAATCCCATGACTAGATGGCTATTAATACTCCCCCATGCGTGTTTGGTAACGAATGCGTGTGAAGCGGGGTGAAGTCGCATTGAGTAGCCCTAACAGGTTAAGCTGAGGAAAGGTTAAACATACTGCGAAAGTGATGCGGATAGGGAGCTATATATGGTTAGGATTTGGAATAGCCAATGACGAACTGCTGAATGTACGCCTCGTAGAGCCGACCTTAGAAATGAGGCCGAATTAATTACTTTCCAAAATAGATATCGTACGGTCTATGATGGATGAAGCTAATGGGTTGCTTCACTCTTTAATGAGAGGTAATCGGGGTAAAGGCAGAACCTAAGTATAGTTATATACCTAGCAGTTTCGGAACGTCAGAAGTCCCTAACGAATGAGTAATAACTTGGGGAACAGCTCGCCTAGGCTGTGAAAGAGTTATGAATAGGGATGGCAGTAGGGGTGTAGTACCAATGAAACTCTGATAATAAAGAGTGGAGGGAAGGCCCCAAGTCTAATGAACAGGTTAATCGCTATCCATTATGGAAAGAAGGCGATGCCGATTGAAAATCAAAGATAAGGATATATATCGATATGGTATTAATGATATTGAAATCAAACTCTTTGAAAAATCGTTAGAGAACAAAAGGCATAACCACTTATGGCATTTAGTTATTGAGGAAAGAAATATTCTCTGTTCTATCAAGGTTATTAGTGGAAATAAGGGGAGCAGAACACCAGGACCAGATGGTATGACTATTAGAGATGTTCTGAAGAAAGATATTGATGAAGTGATAAGACAAATCAAGTATCGTCTCTTTGGAAGAATTCGAGGTAAAGCAAGACAAGTAATGATACCAAAGGAAAATGGGAAATTTAGACCTCTGGGAATCGCTAATATTTACGATAGAATTGCACAGCAATGTGTAAAGAATATCTTGGAACCAATCTTAGAGGCGCAGTTTAATCCAGAAAGCTTCGGCTTTAGGAAGAATCGAAATGCTCAAGAATGTTTGTCGTACATTGCAACTAGTCTGCAATTTAATAATGAAGGTCATATTTATGACTGTGACCTGAAAAATTATTTTGATACAGTGCAAATTGATAAGGTTTTAGATAAACTCAAACTAAACCATAACATTCATGATTTGGCATTTCTAAAATGTGTGAAAAGGTTGATGTGGATTGACTTAATCCAACCAAAAGAAGCCTATGATGGTACAGGTCTAAGACAGGGTACAATTTTAGGACCGCTGCTAGCAAATGTAATGCTTCATGATTTTGAATTAAAGCTAAATAAAATAAATGGATTTGACCGTAGCAATGGTCGTGAGATTATTCAAAATCCAAACATCTTTAAGAATCATGGTAAGAATTACAAACGTGGTAGGGAGTTTTACTTCAATTGGCTTGGAAGTCGAAGAGTAGTGAAAATCGTAAGGTATGCGGATGATTTCATTCTAATCAGTAAAGGAAAATATGATATATATGATGCAATAATGATGTTTGAGGATTGGTGTAAGGAAAATGGGTTAGAAATTAATCAAGAGAAGACAAAGTTGATTACTGTAACAGAGGAATCAGAACTTGAATTTCTTGGTTATAAAATCAAGAAAACTTTTTTAGATAGAAGAGGTTCATTCCTGATTTCACCGAAGAATCAAACGAAGATATGGAAAGAAACAAAAAAGAGACTCGAATGGAGTCTCAGAAATAACAACACTGACTATTTTATCATATATATCAGAGGAATATTCCAATACTTTAATATTTGTACCAATTTAACTTGGCTGATCAACAGAATACATCTTCTCTTAATTAAACTTAGAGATAGGAGAAGAAGAAATAAATTTGTGATAAAGAAAGAAGTAGGAGATACAGTTTATTTTACAATAAAGGGAATAAAACTTGATCTTTGGAATATGAGAAAACACAGTATAAAAAATTCAAACGACTATATGTATGAGGTAAACAAGCTATGGTACCCAGACAATGAGAGATATAAATCATTGGAATGGATAAAGCATTTCTTTGAAAACCGAGTATTCACTGGTCGTAATACTGCAAATGTCATTTATATTCCGAGCCTACTAAACAGTCGAAAGAAAGAGCCATTACTTGGTACAGAATATTTAATGATACCACCACAAGAGATACAGATTCATCATAAGGTACCGTTAAGCCGTGGTGGAAAAGATGAATACAGCAACCTGATTTTACTCTCAAAGACAAGTCATAAATTTGTTCATGATAAAAATCTTACGTTAGAGAAACTTCCTGCTTATATTAATTTAAGAGAACTCAATAAACTAAGAAAATATTGTGGTTTAGCAAAATTATAGCGAATTTCAATTAGGTGTATTCTGATAACCTGTTAATTAGATGGAACGCCGTGTGCGGTGAAAGTCGCACGCACGGTGTGGGGTGGGGGAAAAGCTGGAGATAATATCAAAGGTTTACCTATCACCATTTGGGGTCACCAGAGCAGAAGAGCAGTTATTTTTAACAAATGCTAAAATGAGAACCTTATTTGGCCGAACCAACATGAATCTGCCATCTCGTTTTATTAAAGAAATTCCTGTGGAGTTATTAGAAGGATTAGAGCCGGCGAAAAAGAGTACTTCATTATCCCAATCTGCAACATTAGGCAGTACGAGACTGCAGCAGCAGCGTAAAGCCGTTATGAGACCTGCCGTAACGAATACGGGCGGTGACGATGTAGAATGGAAGGTTGGAGATAAAGCGGAGCATGGAAAGTGGGGTATCGGCACCGTTGTTAGTGTGAAGGGCAGCGGAAATGGGACAGAGCTTGATATTGCTTTTCCAAGTCCAAATGGCATCAAAAGGTTATTGGCTCAATTTGCCCCAATTAAGAAGGTATAAGATGGAGGAATGGAGCTTATATGAATCTTCAAACAGCAGAAAAGAAGATAACTGATTTACGCAATCAATTAAATCAATATAACTACGAATATTATGTTCTTGATAAACCATCTGTTCCAGATGCAGAATATGATCAGCTATTGAAGGAATTAGGGCAGCTTGAAGAAGAATTTCCAGAGTTGGTGACTTCCGACTCTCCAACCCAGCGTGTTGGAGGACAGGTTCTTGACCTGTTTAACAAAGTGACGCATGACAGTCCCATGTTAAGTCTAGGGAATGCCTTTAATGAAGAGGATTTGCGGGATTTTGACCGAAAAGTCCGCCAAGCTGTCGGCGATGAATTTTCATATGTTTGTGAGCTGAAAATTGATGGTTTAGCGGTATCGCTAAAGTATGAAAATGGTCTGTTCATTCAAGGTTCAACCCGTGGGGATGGAACTGTTGGAGAAGATATTACTGCCAATTTAAAAACTATCCGCTCCATCCCGCTTCGACTTAGAGAGCCAATGACAATCGAGGTACGCGGTGAAGCCTATATGCCGAAGCGTTCTTTTCTTAGGTTGAATGAGCTGAAAGAAGAAAATGGAGAAGAACCATTTGCCAATCCGAGAAATGCTGCAGCAGGATCATTACGTCAGCTTGATCCAAAAATTGCCGCTTCACGAAACTTAGATGTCTTCCTATATTCGATTGCCAATATGGGAGATACAAACGTAGTGGCTCATAGTGAGGGTCTTGACTGGCTTGATCAGCTTGGATTTAAAACCAATAAGGAACGAAAAGTCTGCTCAAATATAGAAGAAGTACTGGCTTATATAGATGTCTGGATTGAAAAACGTCCACAGCTACCTTATGAGATTGATGGGATAGTGATAAAAGTAGATTCTCTTTCTCAGCAGGAGGAATTAGGAACAACAGCAAAAAGTCCGCGCTGGGCAATTGCCTATAAATTCCCGGCAGAAGAAGTTGTAACCACTTTACTTGATATTGAACTCAATGTAGGACGGACCGGGGTGATTACACCAACGGCTATCTTAAGTCCTGTAAAGGTTGCTGGTACGACGGTGCAAAGAGCATCACTCCATAACGAGGATTTGATTCGTGAGAAGGATATTAAGATTGGCGATCAGGTCGTAGTAAAAAAGGCCGGTGATATCATACCGGAAGTAGTGAACGTATTGCCGGAAAGAAGAACAGGTGAGGAAACGGAATTTCATATGCCGACCGATTGTCCGGAATGTGACAGTGAGCTTGTCCGCATCGAGGGAGAAGTGGCTCTGAGGTGTATTAATCCCAAATGTCCTGCCCAAATCCGTGAAGGGTTAATTCACTTTGTTTCTCGAAATGCAATGAATATTGACGGTCTTGGCGAAAGAGTGATTAGTCAGTTATTTGCCGAAAAATTAATTGAAGATGTTGCAGATTTATATAAATTAACAAGGGAACAATTACTTGGTTTAGATCGCATGGGTGAGAAGTCTGTCGCAAATTTATTGGCAGCAATAGAAACTTCAAAATCCAACTCGCTGGAAAAACTTTTATTTGGCTTAGGAATCCGGCATGTTGGAGCTAAAGCTGCCAAAACATTAGCACAGCAGTTTGAAATCATGGACAGACTTCAGGAAGCAACTCGGGAAGAATTAACAGCTATTAATGAAATCGGTGAAAAGATGGCTGATTCCATTGTTACTTTCTTTGAACAAGAAGAGGTTCAGGAGCTCCTTCAAGAGTTGAAAGAATTGGAAATCAATATGAAATATACAGGTGTAAAGCCAGTGGTAAGTGAGAAATCTGATTCCTTTTTCTTTGGTAAAACGATTGTTTTAACTGGTAAATTAGTAGAAATGACTAGAAATGAAGCAAAGGAAAAGATTGAAGCACTTGGCGGGAACGTAGCCGGTAGTGTAAGTAAAAAGACAGATTTAGTTATTGCAGGTGAAGATGCAGGGTCAAAGCTAAAAAAAGCAGAGGACTTAGGCATCTTGGTGTGGAATGAGGAGAGACTGGTTGAAGAATTATCGAAATAAGAGGTGTTATACATGAGGAAAATCTTAAGTATAGCTCTCTTTTCAGTCTTATTACTGTCAGGCTGTGCACCCAACTTTCAAAAACAGGAAGAGGTTGTACAGGATCAGAAGGAATCAGATGAGAAAGCGATTATTCCTAAATATAAAATTTCTGATGAGTATTATCGCACGATTTTACCTTTTAAGCCATCAGAGGCTCGCGGATTAGTCGTTAATAATTTGAATTCGAAATATGATCTTAATGAGTTTGAGATGGGATTGATGAGAGTAGCTCAGAATTCGTTTGACCCTGATAAGTATTTGTTTCAAGAAGGACAATACTTAAAGGCAGAAACGGTAAGATTATGGCTGAATCGTAAGTTTACTCCGGAGCAGCTAAAAGCAAGGAACATGAAGGAATCAGATAATATTGGCTTGAATCCGCTTGATGATGAACAGGGCAGTATTGCTGAAAGAAATGAAAAAAACCCCATTTATTTGGCTCATGTTTTAGAACATGATTATTTAGTAAAAGGGGATAATGGCAAAGTTAGTCTTGGCGGAGTTGTCATTGGACTTGCATTAAATTCCATCCATTATTACCAAAAGGAACAATATGGGGCAACATTTGATACAAAAATTCCGCAGGAAACGCTAGAAAAGGAAGGTAAGAGGTTAGCAGAAGAAGTAATCAAACGATTACGAAAGATAGATGGCTTGAAAGAGGTTCCGATTACCATCGCTTTATTTCAGCAAGAGAGCAGAACCTCTGTCGTGCCGGGCAGCTTTTTCACGTATTCAAATGTTGGCAAAGGAAGCTCTCAATTAGGGGATTGGAAGGCGATTGATGAGAAATACATTTTATTTCCATCCAGTGAAGCTACAGAGCAGCATAGAGATGATGCTACTTCCTTCTCTAATTTTAAACAGGATGTCGAAGCATATTTTCCAAACTTTAACGGCGTTGTCGGAAGGGCGTTTTATGTAGGAGGGCATCTTCAGGAATTAAATATTGATATCCCCATCCAATTTTATGGTAAAACAGAAGGAATTGGCTTCACGCAGTTTGTAACAGGAAAAGTAATGGAACATTTTCCGGATTATATTTCTGTTCAAGTAAATATATCCTCTGTAAATGGGCCAGAAGCATTGATTGTGAAAGAAGTTGATCAAAAGGAACCATTTGTTCATATTTATCATTAATACCTAATAGGATAGAGAGACAAGCGTTTCTCTATCTTTTTTTCATGGTCTAGCTCCAGTGCCTAGTCCCTCGAGGTCATAAGCCACTCTTAAATTGGAGGCAAAGAATGCCTTCTATTCAGGTGCGTCTTATGCTTGTTGGACTTGCACAGGATGTGTTGACGTCTACGTTCGCCACAGGACGCGGCGGTTTTTAGTAGACGTTCTACTTTCCAAGGCGCTTGCGCTTTTCTTATTTACAGGAAAAAAAGTGAGTCAGCGTTCATCGTAAACCATTGCTTCCTCTAGTATTATGGAACTTGTCGAAAAGTATATTTGTAAATATTTAAAAAAGATATACATTTTAGAAAATTCTGTTATATAATACTATACAGAGGATGACAAATGTTTTATAACAGGGAGGGGATTTATTAATATGTCCACACAGAAGGTTGGTATTCAAGTTGTCGGAAAATTATCGCCGGGCTATGAGACAATCTTAACTCCAGAAGCACTAAGCTTTATCGAACAGTTGGAAGAGAAATTTGGTAAACGGCGTAAGGAGCTGCTTAAACAAAGACAGATAAGACAAAAAGAAATTGATCAGGGAAAACTGCCAGATTTCCTGCCTGAAACTGCTCATATTCGAAATGGAAGCTGGACTATTCGACCGCTCCCGAAGGATCTCCAAGACCGACGTGTAGAAATTACCGGACCGACGGATCGAAAAATGATTATTAATGCCCTTAATTCCGGTGCCAAAGTATTCATGGCGGATTGCGAAGATGCGACTGCACCAACATGGAAAAATATGATTGAAGGACAGATTAACTTACGAGATGCAGTAAGAAGAACAATTTCTTTTCATAATTCTGCCGGAAAAGAATACAAATTAAAGGAACAAACCGCCGTACTCCTTGTACGTCCAAGGGGGTTCCATTTAGAGGAAAAGAATATTTTCTTGGATGGCCAGCCTATTTCCGGAAGCCTTCTTGATTTTGGTCTGTACTTTTTCCATAATGCGAAGCAGTTAATAGAAAGGGGCACAGGACCTTACTTTTATTTGCCAAAGCTTGAAAGCCATCATGAGGCAAGATTATGGAACGATGTCTTTGTCTTTGCTCAGGATTATCTCAATATTCCGCAAGGTACCATTAAGGCAACGGTATTAATTGAAACAATCATGGCAGCCTTTGAAATGGATGAGATTCTTTATGAACTGAGGGACCACTCAGCGGGATTAAATTGCGGACGATGGGATTATATTTTCAGTTATTTGAAGAAGCTGCGTAACCAGGATGATGTCATTTTACCTGACCGTTCACAAGTCACGATGACTGTGCCATTTATGAGATCCTATTCATTGTTAACCATTCAAACTTGTCATAAAAGAAAGGCACCGGCAATCGGCGGAATGGCTGCACAAATTCCGGTTAGCGGAAATCCGAAAGCAAATGAGGAAGCATTTTCAAAAGTTCGTGCCGATAAAGAAAGAGAAGCACGGGATGGGCATGATGGAACATGGGTGGCACATCCAGGATTAGTACCGGTAGCAATGGAAGTATTTAATCGTGAAATGCCTGAAGCCAACCAAATTAATTCGTCAAAGCAGCAATCTATTAAAGTAAATGCCAGACAATTACTAGATGTGCCAAAGGGAACCATTACTGAATCTGGGGTTCGCATGAATATCAATGTTGGTATTCAATATATTGCTTCGTGGTTATGTGGAAGAGGTGCAGCGCCGCTCCATCATTTAATGGAGGACGCAGCAACAGCTGAAATCAGCAGAGCGCAGGTTTGGCAATGGATTCGTCATCCAAAAGGAGTACTAGATGATGGCAGAAAAGTAACACCAGAGATGTATGAAAGATTAAAGGCAGAAGAGCTGACGAAAATTAAACAGGAGATTGGAGCAGAGGCCTATCAAAATGGTCGTTTCAATGAAGCTGTTCAGTTATTCGACAGGCTGATCCTAAACGATGAATTTGTTGATTTTCTAACCTTACCTGGATATGAAATTTTAGAGTAATTTTTTTGTGTGGGTGTGTTCGTTATAAAGTTAATATATTCACTAATATGTTCTTCGGGAATTCCTTTTTTGGCGGTTTAATTGGTAGAGTCACATACTCGTCGTTCTCTAAGAGGGGAAATTTGAATCTATTCTGTACGAACAAAGGAGATGTTTAAATGGTACAAAATCGAATTCAACAATTAAAAGAAAGCTGGAGAAATGAGGACAGATGGAAAGGAATTAAGAGGCCCTATACAGCCGAAGAAGTTATTAAACTGAGAGGCTCGTTGGATATTGAACATACATTGGCAAGAAGAGGATCTGAAAAGCTTTGGAAAATGATTAAGGAAGAGAACTATGTTGCAGCACTTGGTGCTTTAACAGGGAATCAGGCTGTCCAACAGGTAAAAGCGGGTCTTAAGGCTATTTATCTAAGCGGATGGCAGGTTGCAGCAGATGCCAATCTTTCTGGGCAAATGTATCCTGACCAAAGTTTGTATCCAGCAAACAGTGTACCACATGTAGTGAAACGTATTAACCAAGCTCTCCAGCGTGCAGATCAAATTCACCATCTAGAAGGAGATAGTCGTATTGATTGGTTCGCACCTATCATGGCTGATGCTGAAGCAGGTTTTGGCGGACAGCTAAATTGCTTTGAATTAATGAAGAGCATGATTGAAGCAGGTGCGGCAGGGGTTCACTTTGAAGATCAGCTATCTTCTGAGAAAAAATGCGGCCATCTTGGAGGGAAGGTTCTCCTTCCAACTCAAACAGCGGTTCGTAATCTAGTGGCCGCTCGACTGGCAGCAGATGTTATGGGTGTTCCGACCATTCTCGTTGCCCGTACAGATGCGAATGCAGCCGATTTAATTACAAGTGATGTTGATCCATATGATGCTCCGTTTATTACAGGTGAAAGAACATCAGAAGGATTCTTCCGCACAAGAGCCGGATTAGATCAGGCTATCGCACGCGGGCTTGCCTATGCACCATATGCTGATTTAATTTGGTGTGAAACATCTGAACCAAATATTGAAGAAGCAAGACGTTTTGCAGCAGCCATTCACGAGAAATATCCTGGTAAACCATTAGCTTATAATTGCTCGCCATCCTTTAACTGGGAGCAAAAGCTTGATAAGCAAACCATTGCAGAGTTCCAAAAAGAGCTCGGTAAAATGGGATATAAGTTCCAATTTGTTACATTAGCAGGCTTCCATGCACTAAACCACAGTATGTTTGAACTGGCACGCGGCTATCGTGATCGCGGTATGGCAGCTTATTCTGAATTGCAGCAAGCTGAATTTGGAAGCGAGCAATACGGGTATACAGCTACAAGACATCAAAGGGAAGTGGGAACTGGCTATTTCGATCAGGTTTCAATGGTTGTTACTGGAGGTCAATCATCAACAACGGCCTTAAAAGGGTCTACAGAAGCCGAGCAATTTAATTCCAAATAATCATTCTAAAGCATCCCCTCTTTTATAGAAAGAGGGGATGCTTTGTTATTATCATGGAAAAGCTGATATTATTCACTTGTAAAGGCTTAGAAACATACATAATAATAGGTTTATTAGTTTAGGAGGTGCTGCAAATGCCGAAACCAGACGTTGAAGATTATCTTCAACAAGGTATTCATGGTCCAAAGGAAACGAATCCCGATGAAAGAAGAAAGTATCTAGGGACTTTAAGGGAAAGAATTGAAATTGCTTTGACGCAAGGGCAGGTGATGGAAGAGGAGATTTACAGTGATGTGGAGCAGGAGATGAAGGCACATCCGCAAACACATCTTTATTTGAATGGACATATTGATTACCGTTTTTTATCAAAATATATACAAAAGGCAAATGAAAATAAAATAGAGTTCACGATTGTGACAAACCAAGAGCATCAAACAGATATTGGCTTAATTCTTGCCCATTCTAATGCAGTTGATAAAGATAATATTTTCGTAACGAGAAAACCGACAGTCCCTGAGATAAAGGAAGAGAAAAAAGGGGTATTTTCCTTTTTTAAAAAATTAATTCAGTAATGAAAAAAGTGTCAGGTATTGTCTCATATGCATGCCTGACACTCTTGTTTAGCGTACTAAAGTTTGATATTATCAAATTATTGTGCGATTGTTCGAATACTGTAGGGGGTGACCAAAATTGACAAAAATTACAATCGATGAAGTGAAGCATGTGGCAAACTTAGCCCGTCTTGCAATAACAGAGGAAGAGGCTGAAAAGTTCGCTCATCAATTAGGTGCAATTATTACATTTGCTGAATTGCTAAATGAGCTTGATACTGATCATGTAGAGCCTACTTCGCATGTATTAGATATGAAAAATGTAATGCGTGAGGATGTCGCGAAGCCTGGACTTCCAGTTGAAGAAGTATTAAAAAATGCTCCAGCGCATGAATACGGACAAATAAAAGTACCAGCCATTATTGAGTAAGGAGGAGAGGCCCTGTGAGTTTGTTTGATCATAAAGTATCAGACCTTCATGAGCTGCTACATAAAAAAGAAATTACAGTGTCTGATCTTGTCGATGAATCGTATAAACGAATTCAAGAAGTAGATGACAAGGTACAGGCATTTTTAACGTTAGATGAGGAAAGAGCTCGGGAAACGGCGAAAAATCTAGACGCAAAAATAGGAACTGACGAATCAAAAGGGCTGCTGTTTGGTATGCCGATTGGCGTAAAGGATAATATTGTTACAAAGGATTTACGTACAACCTGCGCCAGCAAGATTCTTGAGAATTTTAATCCTATTTATAATGCAACTGTTGTGGATCATTTACATAAAGCAGATACAATTACAATTGGTAAAATAAATATGGATGAATTTGCTATGGGTTCTTCTAATGAAAACTCAGGTTTTCAAAAGACCTATAATCCATGGAATTTAGAGAAGGTTCCAGGTGGTTCTTCCGGCGGTTCGGCTGCAGCTGTTGCAGCGGGAGAAGTGCCTTTTTCATTAGGCTCTGACACAGGAGGCTCCATTAGACAGCCAGCATCTTTCTGTGGTGTTGTCGGATTAAAGCCGACATACGGCCGTGTATCCCGATTTGGTTTAGTAGCATTTGCTTCTTCATTAGATCAAATTGGACCTATTACGAGAAATGTTGAAGATAATGCTTACTTACTTCAGGCTATTTCAGGTCTTGATCCTATGGATTCAACATCTGCAAACGTTGAGGTACCAAATTTTGTCCAAGCTTTAACAGGCGATGTGAAAGGCTTAAAGATTGCAGTACCAAAGGAATACCTTGGTGAGGGCGTTAATGAAGAAGTACGTCAATCTGTTCTAGATGCACTTAAGGTATTAGAGAGTCTTGGAGCGGTTTGGGAAGAAGTATCGCTTCCACATTCTAAGTATGCTTTAGCTGCGTATTATTTACTTTCATCCTCTGAGGCTTCTGCTAACCTGGCGCGCTTTGATGGTGTTCGTTATGGTTATCGCTCTCCAAACTCTGAAACGTTAATGGACTTGTATAAGAATACAAGAGCAGAAGGGTTTGGCGATGAGGTTAAGCGTCGTATTATGCTTGGTACATTCGCTCTGAGCTCTGGTTATTATGATGCTTATTATAAAAAGGCACAGAAAGTTCGTACACTTATTAAAAAGGATTTCGAAGATGTATTTGCCAAATATGATGTGATTGTCGGACCGACTACACCAACACCTGCATTTACAATTGGTGAAAATATCTCTGATCCGTTAACGATGTATGTTAATGATATCTTAACGATTCCTGTTAACCTTGCTGGTGTACCGGGAATTTCAGTTCCTTGCGGCTTTAGCAATGGGCTGCCGCTAGGACTGCAGATTATTGGAAAGCATTTTGATGAAAGCACTGTTTACCGCGTTGCCCATGCGTATGAGCAGGCAACAGATTATCATAAGCAAAAGCCTGCACTGTAAGGGGGGAGAAAATTGGAATTTGAAACGGTTATTGGACTTGAAGTCCATGTAGAATTAAAAACAGACTCAAAAATCTTTTCAGCCAGTCCAAATCAATTTGGAGCAGAGCCTAATACGAATACTTCTGTTATTGAGCTAGGTTATCCAGGCGTGCTACCGGTGTTAAACAAAAAGGTAGTCGATTATGGAATGAAGGCTTGTATGGCATTAAACTGTGAAGTAGCATCGGAAACAAAATTTGACCGTAAAAATTATTTTTATCCAGATAATCCAAAGGCATATCAGATTTCGCAATTTGATAAACCAATTGGAGAACACGGCTGGATTGAAATAGAAGTCGATGGTTATAAGAAGAAAATTGGGATTACCCGTATTCATTTAGAAGAAGATGCTGGTAAATTGAATCATGGTCCCGGCTACTCACTTTGTGATTATAACCGTCAGGGGACACCATTGATTGAGATTGTTTCGGAACCGGATATTCGTACAGCGAATGAAGCATATGCTTATTTGGAAAAATTGAAATCCATTATTCAATACACAGGTGTATCTGATTGTAAAATGGAAGAAGGATCACTTCGCTGTGATGCCAATATTTCACTTCGCCCAGTGGGACAAAAAGAGTTTGGCACCAAAACGGAATTAAAGAACTTGAACTCCTTTAACTTTGTACGTAAAGGTCTTGAGTATGAAGAAAAGAGACAGGCTCAAGTGTTGCGTTCCGGCGGAGTAATTGAACAGGAAACACGCCGCTATGATGAAGCAACAAATACGACGATTCTTATGCGTGTAAAAGAGGGATCTGATGATTATCGTTATTACCCAGAGCCTGATTTATTAGATGTTTATATTGATGAGGAATGGAAGGCTCGTGTTCGTGCAGAAATTCCTGAACTGCCAGACGAACGCAAAAAACGTTATGTAGAAGACCTTGGGCTTCCTGCTTATGATGCGGCTGTTTTAACAGTAACAAAGGAAATGTCTGATTTCTTTGAAGCGACTGTTCAAGCAGGTGCAGATGCAAAGCTTGCATCTAACTGGATGATGGGCGATGTATCAGCCTACTTAAATGCAGAACAAAAGGAATTAGATGAGGTAGCTCTTACTCCGGAATCTCTTGCTGGAATGATTAAATTAATTCAGGACGGAACGATTTCATCGAAAATCGCGAAGACTGTTTTTAAAGAGTTAATTGAAAATGGCGGAGATGCAGCAACTGTTGTAAAAGAAAAAGGTCTTGTACAGGTTTCTGATGAAGGTGCCCTTCTAAAATGGGTAACGGAAGCGATTGATGCGAATCCGAAGTCAGTGGAAGACTTTAAAAATGGTAAAGCGAAGGCCATAGGTTCCCTAGTAGGTCAAGTGATGAAAGCATCAAAGGGACAAGCAAACCCGCAAATGGTTAATAAGCTTTTGATGGAAGAACTGCAAAAACGTTAATCATAAAGGAAAAGGCTGGTGGAGTACTCCATCAGCTTTTTTGAACACCATTGATAAAAGATTATAAGGTTCGACAAACTGATGGTAAATTTCCCGGGAAAGAATAGAAAGTGACAAAAAAGGACGGCCGTAATGACCGTCCCTTTATTATTTGTCATGTTTAATGAGAGCAACACTTTCGTTGAATGCTTTCTCAATTTTTTCATTATGTTTATAGGTGATTAAGCTGACAACAATGGAGAAGAACAGGTTTATGATAAACCCTGGGACAATTTCATATAGCTGAAATGGAATGACGCCTGCCTCTGTTAAGTTTGCCCAGAGGATAACGGTAACAGCGCCAGATACCATACCTGCTAATGCTCCCCAGTTCGTCATTTTTCTCCAAAATAAGCTTAATAGGATGACTGGACCGAATGATCCGCCGAATCCTGCCCAAGCATATGCTACAAGATTTAAAATTGTATTATCCTGCTCAAATGCAAGAATGGCAGCTATCACAGATACTACTAGTACGGCCATTCTTCCTAAGAAGACATATTCTTTATCGCTGCCATCTTTACGCAATAACACTTTATATAGGTCTTCTACTAGAGCACTTGAGGTTACAATTAATTGGGAAGAAACAGTGCTCATAATCGCAGCAAGAACGGCTGCTAATAGGAAACCGGACACAAGTGGATGAAAAAGAATTTGACCTAAAGTAATGAATACCGCTTCAGGATTGCTTAATGTATACTCTGTATGTTTTTCAAAAAAGGCAATACCAATTAGGGCTGTGAAAATAGTTCCAATTAAGGAGAAAATCATCCAGCTCATACCAATGCGACGAGCACTTTTTATTTCTTTGACAGTGGTAATGGCCATAAATCGAACGATGATATGCGGCTGCCCAAAATATCCAAGCCCCCAAGCCAAAGCTGAAACGATGCCTATGAAAGTAGTTCCTTTAAGAAAATCAAGGTGTGTTGGGTCTACTGCCTTAATTGTGTCGAATGTTTCTGCAGGTCCGCCAGTTTGAAATATTGCAAGGGTAGGCACAAGTAAAAGTGCAACTAACATCATAAGTCCTTGGAGAAAATCAGTATAGCTTACTGCTAAAAATCCTCCAAAAAGTGTATAGGCAACTGTAACACCGCCAACAATCAATAATCCAGTATGATAATCCATACCAAATGAGCTCTCAAAGAAAACACCACCGGAAACGATTCCTGATGAGACGTAAAATGTAAAAAAGATAAGGATAACGAGACCTGAAACAATTCTAAGCAGTTTTGTCGTATCTTGAAAACGATTTTCTAAATAGCTTGGAATGGTAATAGAGTCATTTGCTACTTGAGTATAAGAACGCAGTCGCGGTGCAACGAAGAACCAGTTAGCGTAAGCGCCAATCGTCAGACCTATTGCTATCCAGGCATCGGCCATACCTGTCACATAGATTCCTCCCGGCAAGCCCATTAAGAGCCATCCGCTCATATCCGCTGCCCCTGCACTTAGCGCAGTTACTGCCGGTCCAAGAGAGCGTCCGCCAAGCATATAATCGGTTAAGTTTTGTGTTTTTTTGTAGGCATACCAGCCAATCCATAACATGGCTGCCAGATAAAAGACTACAGCAATGAGCTGATAGGTTTCGTTTGACATGAAAACTCTCCTTATTATATCAATATTGTATTTTTTTATTTCTATAATAGTTTATACTCTTTGAACAAGTGTTAACAATATGAAATAGTAAAATAATTTATATTTTTTATATAATTAATTTAATAAATAAGTTTGATTTGTATATGTCATCTTTAATATTTCGACATATACTAGTGGATATTTGACTCATCTAAGCGATATGGTCATGAAACGGGAGGAGAAAACGAGTTTTCTCCTCCCGTTTCATGACCATATCGCAACCTTTCAGCGGAGCTGAAAGGCGTGT
>Ga0180215_1000515_pt1 | contig 49008 bp, 46 predicted proteins | sample eDN3rd37CBELigBY_FD_128871 | JGI IMG/M metagenome (GOLD analysis project Ga0180215, IMG submission 128871) | Enriched backyard soil microbial communities from Emeryville, California, USA - eDNA 3rd pass 37_C BE-Lig BY (version 2) (version 2) | ecosystem: Environmental > Terrestrial > Soil >... | reverse complement strand
GTCCTTCAGGACTTCATCGTAGAGGAAGAGGTTGCCGATGGTGTCGAAGTCGTCGTACCACTGGCCGTTGCGCTTGATCCGGTGAACCTTCGGCGAGTAGACCGCCTCGAAGGCGATGAAGCGACAGTCGAAGTTCCAGTACCCGGTATCCACCGGAGGCGGAACGTTGGCAATCGCGCCACCGGCCGGCTTGAGCTTGCTGATATCGTCGATGACGATCGGCTGTTGGTCCTGGGGGGAACCCGGTTTCGGGCTAGTCTGAGGCCCCTGGGCGCAGCCGGCCAGGGCCAACATGCTCACGGTCGCCGCGAGCACGGCCTTCTTGGTCATCGCTGTCATTTCACACCTCTCTGAACCTTTGAAATGCGTTCGTCACACACCTGGGTGATGAAGCAAACGCCAGGACGCTCACCCGGACATCCTGCCGTGGCCCGAGCACCCCCTTTCATCGTTCGCCGGTTTCCCGGACATCGGAGCCCTCCACACACCTGGGACTCCTTGAGAACGGACGACCAACGGAAACCTGATGCTTTACATTTCGAAACATCTGTCGGTCATCTGTTACGTTTTGTAACATACGCTTCCCTGCGTGTCAACGCTTCGGCATTAAAACGTCTAATTGACTGAAACACGCTCCAGCAGCGCTTCTAGGGTGCACAGGGGTTCTCGTCCATAACCGCCAAAACGCAGAAAAGCCCCGCCAGAGGCGGGGCTGGTCGAAGGCGGATCGGACGAGGGATTAAAGAGTTAATGCGTTTTTAATGGCAACGTCCTGGAAGCAAAAGCTTCCAGGACGCGCGGGACGGGGATTCAGGACAAGCTGAGGGCCTGGCGTACGCGTCGATACGTCTCCGAGAGGTCCTCGGGATCGACCTGTCCCAGTAGAATCAAGCGAAGCTCGCTCTGCGCGACCCCCGCAAGGGACGCCAAGGCCATGACGCCCAACCGGCGCTTGCCCATCTCGCGGAAGATCTCGCGCACGCCGGGATCGAAGCGCGAATCGGCGGGGAAGATGCTGAGCATGGACTCCGACAAGCCACTGGTATCGTCTCCCTGCCAGTAGCCGCGAGCCTGGAGCATCTTGGCCACGAGCATGTTCATGAAGACGGATTCGATGGCCTGCGGGTTGCGCGTCGCCCAGTCCTCCACGGGTGCGAGGTACTCGACGAAGGTTTCGGGGACCACGTCCAGGGCACGCGCGAGGGTCTCGATGATCTCGGGGTTTCGCGGAAAGGCCACGTCTCCGCGGAGAATCTCATAGAGGTACGTGCGGGAGATGTCCACCCGGTTGGCGAACTCCTGGCGGCTCATGCCCAGCTCCTGCATGCGGGCCCAGAGCTTGCGGGTGGAGTCGGGGAGCGACCCGACAAGTTGCTGGTACTCCGGAAAGAGCATCGGGTCGATGCAAGCGACCTCGGCGAAGCGCTCGAGCGTCTCGCGGACCATCGGGAAGCGGACCTTGGAGTTGAAGATGCGCGAGACGTACTCGTAGCTGAGGCCCGTGGCCTGAACGAAGGCCTTGCGCGAGATGCCGCGAAGTTCGAGCGCACGGCGAAGGATGTCGATCGAGGGACTGCGCGGATGGCGCCTTCCCGTTTCGCTTTGCCGGGTGAATGCCAATGCGGGTGTCATCACTTGCCCTCCTTTGCCCTAGAATCGCTAGTTGACCCTTACGACGGTCCTGACCGGCGAGCGAATCGCGAACGCGCCACTTGCCTCGACTTCCTACCGGACGATTGCCATTCTCGGGGATGGATCCGACGAAAAAGCGCCATTCCTGCTGCCGGTCTTACGGCTCAACGAACGATGAATCGGACTTGCTAAGCATCATGATACTTGCTTCATTGAGTTTTGTAAAGCCTTCTCGCCCTTCCGAATCCGCGGCGTCCTCGCATCATGCTCGCTGCCTCCCAGGAGCGGCAAACCCCTCCTTGCGCCAAGCCCCTTCTGCGCTCCGGGCCATGGCCATCGTGGCGCTCCATCTTTCGCATGACATAGACGCCCGCATGTCAAGGCTCCTCGTGACATTCCATGAAACCTACACCGCATGATCCTCCCCCCTCCATGGAACGCCTCATGGCCTTCCCCCTCCACGCCTCGCTCCCCAGACGCGGGCAAGCGAACGGCAACCTCCAACGGGTGGGACTTGCACATCTAACGCTCAAGCATTGACAAGCAACCTACCTCGTGTTACAAATCGATACATTCCATCACGGGAAAGGCCCGCAAAATAGGCCCACAAAATAGGAGAGGGCCCGAAGGCCCCCTCCCAGGGATGGCTTGGCTTGCGCCCTTTCGCCGCGTGACGGCTTAGAGACCGGTGGCTTCGGGCTCGGAAATCAGGTTGTTCTGACCGCCCTCGCCCAGGGCGTTGTTGAGCACGACCATCATGCGGATCTGCTCGGTCTGGATATCGTACTTCCAGATCTTGTAGCCGCGAGCCGAGCGGATCTCGAAGAGCAGGCAGTTGTCGACGAAGACCGGGTTGGCGATACGGCCCTCCATGTTGGTGTAGGGCACCGTATCGATGTGGCCGCTCTGACGATCCAGGACCAGGAGACGCCCATTGGCGGTGAAGGCGATGTGACGGCCGTCCGAGCTGATGGCGACATCACCGATCGCGCCGCCGACTCCCATCAAGGCCAGGCTGCTCAGGGGCAGGATCTGGAAGAGACGCGGGTTGGCGACGTCATACATGTAGAGCATGCCCTTGATGTTCAGGACCAGCCAGCGGCCGTCGGCCGAGATGTCGATATCCGAGACGTCCCGACCCACGAAGTCGGCTTCCGCCGCGATCTTGGTGAGGACCCGGGTCTTGGTGAAGTAATCGCCGTCGGTCAACTTCAGGACCACGTTGCCCTGATTGTTGATGTAGGCGAGCATCTCGCCGAAGGCCGTCACGACGGGCTGCGCGTTGTCGGTCTCGGCGTCCACCGCCACCGTCACCCGCTCCTCGGAAACCAGGTCATAGTAGTAGATGCTGCCGTCCACCTGGAAGAGCACCTTGCCGTCATCGAAGGCATAGGGCTCGAGGCGCTCCAGGTCCGAACGGCTAATCGAGAGACCCGCCAAGGCCTGGTTGAGGTTCCAGACTTCCTTCTCCGCGTCATCGTAAAGGAAGAGGCCCCGCTCCCAGCCCAGTTCCGCCGTGAACGCGATGAAGCGGCAGTCGTCGCTGTAGCGACGGGCAATCGGGGTGCTGCCGACCGGCTGCAGATCGCTGGGGTTGTTCACCACGATGGCCGGAGCCGTGGCCGCCGGAGCCTGAGGGGTCGCGGGAGCCGGGGTCGTCTGGGGCTGCGCGCAACCAGCCAGCACCATCACGCTCAGGGTCGTCGCCAAAAGGGCCTTCTTCGCGAACTTGGTCATCGTTTCACACCTCTCTGAACTCGTGAAAGAGTTACGTCACACACCTCGGGGAGACGCGCTCGATTCGCTCCCCACTCGGATCAGACACTCGTTCCTCGCGCCAGCTCACCTCCCCTCAAAGCCCCACGTGGCCAGGCTTCTGGCGATGCTTCGCTTTACTGCCTGCCGATGTAACGATTTGTAACACAAGGCGCAAACGGGCGTCAACAATGGCGGATTAAACCCTGCGATCGCCAAGATGCCCATCAACAGCGGATTTGAGGGTGACAATGACCTTCGGTCAAGAGGGAGGGCAAAACCCCTTCGTTCCCCTCGGAGCATCCCCCCTTCCCGGGGCATGGCAAGCGGCGGCTGTTAAGCAATTAATCAAGACTTAATTCCCGCCTCCCGCGTCACACTCGAGCAAGCGTTGACGGGGGGCGGGGGACAGCGTTTAATATCGCTTAATCATGGGCAATGAGGCCTTGGGTCGACCCCGGCCGGAGCACCATGTGCCGCCGGGTGGCCCCAAAACGGCCCTCGGACTGGGAAGCAAGGAGGTCGCGATGCTTGTAGCGGTTACCAGTACTTTGATGCTCGCGGCAATCGCCCTCGGGGTCCAATGTGCGAAACCGCGGCGCGCCTTGGCCCCCGTCAGGGTTCGCGTCCGCTAGGGCCAAGACGGAACGACGCCCCGGGATCTACCCGGGGCGTCGTTCCGTCTTGGCGTCCGTGAGGCGTCAGGCTACGCGCGAACCTGGATATGGAGCTCGCGAAGCTGCTTGGTATCCACCGGGCTCGGAGCGTCCGCCATCAGGTCCTTGGCCGACTGCGTCTTGGGGAAGGCGATCACGTCGCGAATCGAATCCCGACCCGTCAGGATCGTGATGATCCGGTCCAGCCCCAGCGCCAGGCCGCCATGCGGAGGCGTGCCGTAGTCGAAGGCGTTGAGCATGAAGCCGAACTTCTGGGTCCACTCGTCCTCGCTCATGCCCAGGAGCTTGAAGACCTGCTCCTGCACGTCGCGGCGGTAGATTCGCAAGCTGCCTCCCCCGATCTCCGAGCCGTTGAGCACCAGGTCGTAAGCCTTGGCACGCGCCGCGAGCGGATCGGACGCAAGCGTCTCAAGGTCCTCGTCGCGCGGCGAGGTGAACGGGTGGTGCATGGCGTAGTAACGGCCTTCCTCGGCGTCGTACTCGAACATCGGGAAGTCGGTCACCCAGAGCAAGTTGAAGAGGCCCGCGGGGATCAGCTTCAGGTCTTCGGCCAGCTTGAGGCGCAGGCGGCCGAGGACTTCGTAGACCACCTTCTCCTGGTCCGCGCCGAAGAAGATCAAGTCGCCCGGCTTGGCGCCCATGGCGGAAACCACCGCGGCCACCTCGGCCTCGGAGAGGTTCTTGGCGACGGGGCCCGAGGTCTCGCCGACCTTGAGGTACGCGAGGCCCTTGGCGCCGAAGCCCCGGACGAACTCGGTGAGGGCGTCGATCTGCGAGCGCGAGATCTTGCTGCCGCCTTCGGGCACGTTCAGGGCCTTCACCAAAGGAGCTTCCGAGAAGACCTTGAACGAGCAGCCCGACAGGGTCTCGGTGAGATCGACCAACTCGAGGCCGAAGCGGGTATCGGGCTTATCCGAGCCGAAGCGGCGCATGGCCTCGTCGTAGGTCATGCGGGGAACGGGCATTTCCACCCGACCGCCGGCAATCTCCTCGATCAAGCGGATGACCAGCTTCTCGTGGATGTCGAGGATCTGATCCTGGCTGGGGAAGCTCATCTCGACGTCGAGCTGCGTGAACTCGGGCTGGCGATCGGCGCGCAGGTCCTCGTCGCGGAAGCAGCGGGCAATCTGGAAGTAGCGGTCGTAGCCGGCCACCATCAGCAGTTGCTTGAAGATCTGAGGCGACTGGGGAAGGGCGAAGAACTCGCCGGCATGGACGCGCGAGGGCACGAGGTAGTCGCGAGCGCCTTCGGGCGTGCTCTTGGTGAGGATGGGGGTCTCGATCTCGAGGAAGCCGTGCTCCGCCATGGTGTTGCGGATGATGCGGTTCATCTGGCTGCGCGCGATCATGGCTTCCTGCATCCAGGGCTGGCGCAGGTCGAGGTAGCGGTAGCGCAGTCGGGTCGTCTCGTCGACCTGGGGCTTGCCGTCTTCCATCTGGAAGGGCAGGGGCTTAGCCGCGTTGTAGATGATGAGCTCGTCGGCGTAGACCTCGATCTCGCCCGTGGCGAGCCGGGGGTTGGCCATGCCTTCGGCACGGGGGCGAATGACGCCCGCGATGCCGATCACGTACTCGTTGCGGAGGCGATCCGCGAGGACATGGGCGTCCGGAGCGAGATCCGGCTGGAAGACCACCTGAACGATGCCCGTGCGGTCGCGCAGGTCGACGAAGATGACCCCTCCGTGATCCCGGCGCGAGTCCACCCAGCCGAACAGCGTCACCCGCTGGCCGACCTGGTCCAGCTTCAGGGTGCCGCAGTACTGGCTGCGCTCACCAAGGCGAATCGATGGGGAAACAGCTTTCACGACCCAGCTCCTATTCTCGGCGGCAACCTCGGCCACCCAATCGGCAACCCCAGACGGGAAACCCCGGAGCATGCCCCGGGGCAAGGCCCCGCAGGGCCATCGCCCTTGGGGACAAACAATGAGACCCTTTGGTAAGATATAAGGGTATTTTAACCTGATCGCCCCGTAGCTTTCAATCGAGGAGGAGCCGTGCCCGAGACCGCTACCCAGAACTGGACCAAGATTTCTCACCTCAAGGAGCATATCGGGGATGAAGTCACCCTCAAGGGATGGCTCTATAACAAGCGCTCCAAGGGAAAGATCGCCTTCCTGCAAGTCCGTGACGGCTCGGGCCTCGTCCAGGCCGTCGCCGTCAAGTCCGAGCTTCCCGAAGCGTCCTGGGAGGCGGCCGAAAGCCTGACCCAGGAATCCTCCTGCATCGTCAAGGGTCTCGTCCGTGCCGACGAGCGGGCGCCCAGCGGGGTGGAGTTGACCGTGACCTCGGTGGAAGCCGTCGACATCCCCAAGGAAGAGTACCCGATCTCGCTCAAGGAGCACGGGACCGACTTCCTGATGAGCCACCGCCACCTCTGGATTCGCTCGCGCCGGCCCCAGGCCATCCTCAAGATCCGCTCGACCATCGAAGCCGCGATGCACGAATTCTTCGAGAAGCGCGAGTTCCTCCGCTTCGATACCCCGATCCTGACGCCAGCCGCCGCCGAGGGCACCACCACCCTCTTCGAGACCGACTACTTCGGCGACTCGGCCTACCTGGCCCAGACCGGACAGCTCTACCTCGAGGCCGGCGCCATGGCCTTCGGCAACGTCTACTGCTTCGGCCCCACCTTCCGGGCCGAGAAGTCCAAGACCCGCCGCCACCTCATGGAGTTCTGGATGGTCGAGGCCGAGATGGCCTACTACGACCTCTGGCAGAGCATCCAGCTCCAGGAGGACTTCGTGAAGCACGTGGTCTCGCGCGTGCTTGAAAAGAACCGCGAGGATCTCGCTGTTCTCGAGCGCGACATCAGCGTCTTGGAGAAGACCGTTGCCGAGGGCTTCCCCCGGATCACCTACGACGAGGCCGTCGAGCGCCTGCGCGCCGCAGGCTCGGACATCCAGTGGGGCGAGGACTTCGGTGGCGACGACGAGGACATCCTCGCCAACCAGTTCGAGACGCCCTTCTTCGTGACCCACTACCCCACGGAGATCAAGGCCTTCTACATGCAACCCGATCCGAACCGCCCCGAGGTCGTCCTCTGCGCGGACATGCTGGCGCCCGAGGGCTACGGCGAGATCATCGGCGGCTCGCAGCGTATCGAGGACTACGACCTCTTCGTGGAGCGCATGAAGCAGCATGACCTCGCCCCCGAGGCCTACGACTGGTACCTGGATCTCCGGAAGTTCGGCTCCGTGCCCCACTCGGGATTCGGTCTGGGCATCGAGCGCGCGATCCGCTGGATCTGCAAGCTCGACCATATCCGCGAGACCATTCCCTTCCCGCGTTTGCTGACCCGCATCTACCCGTAGCGCGCGTCACGAGCCGGCATCCAAATGCGAAGCGCCGCCCCCCGATGGGGGGCGGCGCTTCCAGCGTAAGGGCGACTAGATCTGCTTGAACTTGTAGTGAAGCTTCGAGACGACCTCGAGCACCTGGGCGGGCTTGACGGTCTTCTGGTCGTAGGAGATGGACGCCTTGCCGGCGTTGAGGTCAACCGAGACGGCATCCACGCCCTTGATGCCCTTGAGGGTCGAGGTGACCTTGTTGACGCAGTTGACGCAGACCATGCCGTCGACCGCGAAGGTGGCGAGCGTGAAGCCGGGCTTGACGGTCAGGGGCTTGGCGGCAGGGATGTTCTCGCCGTGGGCCTTGTCCTTCGACTCGAGGGCGCAGGTCTCGCCGCTGCAAGCCCCGTCGCCGCAGGCGAGGGCCGCACCGGCCGAGAGGGAAAGGGTGAGCGCGCTCAGCGCAACAACGAATTTCTTCATCATGGGGTTCATTTCCTCCGCGTGCCGGCATTCCGGCTAACCAAGCGCTGAACATGATAGCAGACATGTCGCTTCGCGCGTAGATCCCCCTCCAAGACGACGCCGCGGGGGCCGTCCGAACGCCAGTCCGAACGGCCCCCGCGGCTTCATAGAAAAAACGACTAGCCCTTGTTGGGGGCCTGCATGTTCGCAATCTCGTTCGACAGCGCCATGGCCGTCTGCTGGGCCTGCACCTTGACGAGACCGGTCTTGCTCACGTCGTTGAAGATCACGACCAGGATGTCGTTGGTGCCCAGGGCGTACATGAAGATGCTGGCCTGATCACCTTGCTGGAACATGGCCTGGAACTCGGTTTCGCCGATGAGACGTGCCACCGCGCGGGTCGAGGCGAAGGCGCCGCTGACCAGCGAGGCGATCGCCTGGGTATCCAAGCCCTGCACGTCCCCGTCGGTCGCGATCATCTGGCCCGACTTCTCGACGAGCATCGCCGCCTGCGCATCCACGTCCTTGACCAGGTGCGACAGCAGCTGGTGGATCTTCGAGATGCCATCCTCGGTCACGACAAAGTTGGTCAAGATGCGGTTCAGTTGCAAGACTCACCTCTGGGGCGCCGACGCGCCGCTCAAATTCGATAGGACAGCCTCTCATGCTGCCATGCCCACCGGCTCTCGGCGCCCGCGCGCTCCTCTCGCAAGAAGCGCCCGAAGGCGTCAGACCGCGCCATTCCAGCTATGAACTAAATACCCGGCGCCCCCCGGCATCAAACCGACGGCACCCAGCCGCAGCGGTCCTTGAGGAATTTCCGGTCCTCCTTGGTCAGAGGGGCGCTCTCCAGCAGGTCCGGCCGACGCTCGAAGGTCCGCAAGAGCGCCTGCTCGCGCCGCCATTTGGCGATCGCCCCGTGGTTCCCCGACCTCAGGATCTCCGGCACCTCCCAGCCCCGGTAATTCGCCGGCTGGGTGTAATGCGGATAATCGAGGATCCCCGTGTAGAACGAATCCTCATGCGTGGACTCGATCTTGCCGATGGCCCCCGGCAAGAGCCGCACCACCGAATCGATCATGACCATGGCGGGAAGTTCGCCGCCCGTGAGCACGTAATCTCCGATCGAGATCTCGTCGGTGACCATGTGCTCGCGAACCCGCTCGTCGAAGCCCTCGTAATGCCCGCAAAGAAAAACCAGCTGCGGGGCTTCCGCCAATTCGTTGGCGAGCTTCTGATTGAACGTCTTGCCCTTCGGATCCGTGAGGATCACCCGGGCCCCCGGCGCGAGCTCCATGGCCTCCAGGCAGTCAAAGACCACCTCGGCCTTGATCACCATGCCGGCACCGCCCCCGAAGGGCCGGTCATCCACCTTACGGTGCTTGTCCTTGGAGTAATCCCGCAGGTCCGTGATCCGCAGGTCCAGCACCTGGGCTTCTTGCGCCCGCTTGATGATGCTCTCCGACATGGGGCCTTCGAACATGCCCGGAAAGAGCGTGACGACGTCGATCCGCAAGCTTACTCCTCCAGCAAGCCCGGAGGCGGCGTCAAGAAGACCTTGCCGGCCTCGACGTCGATCTTGGGAACGAAGGGCTCGACCCAGGGAATCAGGACCTCGGACCCGTCCGGCCGCGTGATCTCCAGCAGGTCGTTGCCCGCCGAATAAATGGCCGTCACCGAGCCCAAGACCTCGTCGGACTCCTGAAGGATGGCCGTCAAGCCGATCATGTCGGCGAAGTAGACCTCGCCGGGCTTCAGGGGCACGCCCTTGGAACGGGGAATCATGATCACGCCGTCGCGAAGCGCGACGACTGCCTCGGGAGTGCCGTACTCGCGGAACTTGACGAGCACGGTCTCGGGACCGATGACGCGTGCCCCCTCGATGTGAAGGGACACGCGCTGACCATTGGCGAGCTCGACCGTGACCGCGTCGAGCTTCTTGAAGCGCGACGGATCATCGGTCATGACGGCGACCTTGATCTCGCCGCGGACGCCATGGGGCTTGAGCAGTCGGCCGACGGCGAGGAGACGCTCCTCGGCGGACATCTAGGCCTCCGGCGTGCGGATCTCGATGACGACCCCGTCCTTGACGATGATCTCGGGAGCCGAGAGCTTGGCGTAGAGGTTGTCGCCGAGCTTGACGTCAACGAAGTTGTCGACGTTGCCCTGCACGAACTCGCTGCCGGGCTCGAGCTGACCGATCATGTTGAGCTTCTGCATCATGTCGTTCTTGGCCGAGAACAGGTTCTGGCGCTCCTGCTCGATCTGAGCCTTGAGCTGGTTGAGCTGAGCGGTGAGCTCGGGGCCGGCCGGCGAGATGCCCTTCTTCTCGAGATCCGAGATGGCGCGCTTGCCCTGGAACTCGAGCTGCTGCATCTGCATGTCGATCTGCTGGAGGGCGCCCTGCAGCTCGGCGGAAGCCTGCTGCTTGAAGGTGTCGGTGACGATCGCCTTGATGATGGCTTGGCGACGAAGGTTGAGCGAGTCGGTCATGGCTGGTTCTCCTATCACGAATTTTTCCCATTCTATCACAAGCGCTTAATCTTGAGGGGCTGCCGCCACGGTCCTTCTGGGCCCGTCAAAGCAGGGGTTCCGGGCCGGGCCCCCGTTTCGGCGATCGCCCCACCAAGCCACCCTCTCCCGCATGTTATGATTTACCAACGATATTGCTTACCAAGATAGGAGTCGCCATGATCCCGATCGTCGTCCTCCTACTGGCCCTCGCCCTTCCCATGCCCCTACCGGCCTCCGCGCAAGTCCAAATTCAAGAAAGCACCGTCCGCATCCACGTCTCTGGCCACGTCCAGCGCCCCGGCGTCTACACCTTGCCCCGCGGGGCCCGCGGAGTTGATGCCATCCAGGCCGCCGGAGGCCTCTCCAAGGGCGCCGTGCTCAGCGATCTCAACCTCGCAAGCGTCCTCCAAGACGGAGAACGTCTGGTAGTCCCAAACACGGCGAGCTCTCGCCCGCAAGCCGATCCTCCAAACCCCAGCCGCAAGCGGCGCCCGACCGCGCAAAAACCCAAGGCAAGCGCTACGCGGCCCATCTCCCTCAACCGCGCCACCCTCGAGCAACTCGACGCCCTCCCCGGTATCGGCCGCACGCTGGCCGAGGAAGTCCTCCGCTACCGCACGCAAAAAGGCGGATTCCGCAGCCTCGACGAACTCAAGGAAGTCCCCGGCATCGGCGAGCGCCGCTTCGAACGCCTGGCCCCCTTGCTCACGCTCTAGATGGTCCTCTTCCTCTCCGCCCTGCTCACGGGTCTGGCGCTCGGGATCGGCCTCCAAACCCTTCTCCATGCGACAGAACCCGGTGCTCTCGGCCCAGCAGGGGCTTGGGGAGTGGGCTTGAGCCTTCTGGCCCTAGGCCTGATCGGCGTCAACGGCCCGCGCCTGCGGCCTCCGCTTCGCCTCCTGGCCCTCGCCGTCGCTGTCATTCCGCTCGCCGCAGCTTGGGCGCAGGGGCGCACGCCGACACCCGGCCCGGGAGATCCTTCACATTGGGCGCCCCTGCGCCATGCCGTCCTGAGCGGAACGCTCGTGAGCGATCCCCGCCTCACGCCCCATGGCCTCCGCGTCGAACTCGACGTCGAGCACCTCCTGGGCCCCTATCCCGCGACGGGCTCCGGCCGGATTCTGGTTCGCGCGGATGCTGAGGCCTTGAGCGCCTCGGCTATCCCCTCGGACGCGCTACGCTACGGCCAGCGCGTCCGCCTGCTCGGCTCACTCAAGCTTCCGCCCCAGGCCCAGAACCCCGGCGAGTTCGATTACCGGGAGTTTCTCGCGCGTAACGGCGTCTTCACCGTCATGAATGCCCGCCAGATCCAGGTGCTTCCCCAGAGTCCCGCCCCCAGCCTCGTGGGCGGAGCCCTCGCCCTCAAGAACGACGCTCTCGCGCTCCTGTCGCGTCACCTTCCCGCCTCGCAGGCCGCCCTCCTGGGTAGCCTCCTCTTCGGCGACGGCGCCTCTCCCATCGACCCCGAGACCGCCGAAACCTTCCGAGCGCTCGGGTTAGCACATGTCCTGGCCGTCAGTGGTGCCCAAATTCTCTTTCTCTGGGGCATGCTCCGGGGGCTCCTCACTGCCTACGGCCTTCCCCGATGGGCCGGAGTCGGGCTCGGCTGCGCGACCCTCTGGGCCTACGCCACTATGACGGGCCTCCCGCCGTCCGTCGTCCGCGCCACGTGGATGGGCTGCGCGCTGATCGTCGGTTGGGCCGTCGAACGCCCGTGGCTACGTTACTTGACCCTGCAAGCCGTCGTGACGGGCATGCTGCTGTACCGGCCGTCCTTGCTCTTCGACGTGGGGTTTCAGTTCAGCGCGATCGCCACCTTCGCGCTGCTGCATACGGCCCCCAAACTCCTACCTGCCTTCAAGCGGCTCCCCGAGCCGGTGGCCCAGGCGCTGGCGATGGCTATTGCGGCCGGTGTCTGGGTTTTGCCGTTGCAACTCTTTCACTTCGGGCAATTCTCGCCGTATAGCCTGCCCCTGAACGCCATCACCTGCGTCATGGTCGAATCCGTCACCGTCTTGGGCTTCGTGGCCGTTCTCGGCGGGTCGCTTTCCGAGCTGCTCGGCCACCACCTGCTCAGCGGCTGCTATCTGCTGCTTCGAGCTTTCACGGGGATCGTCACGCTGACCCTACCGCTTCCCGGAGCCTCGCAATTTCTGAGAAACCCACCGCTCGCCTGGCTGGCCCTCGCATATGCCTGCCTGGCCGGGGGGCTGCTTCTCGGCGCAAGGGGCCGGGTCCGGCACGGCCTTTGCCTGGCCTTCCTGCCGGTTCTGGTCTTCGTGGCTTGGGATCGTCTGGATCGTCCCCGGGACCTCGCCATCATCGCGCTAAGCGTCGGACAAGGCGACGCCCTCGTCGTGAGGACGCCAAGCCAGCGCTGGTACCTCATCGACGGGGGGCCCAGTTGGCCGGGAGGAGATGCCGGAGCGCGAACCATCCTCCCGTACCTGCGCCGGCACGGCTGCAAAGGGCTCGACGGCATCGTCCTGACGCATGCCCACGACGATCACGTGGGAGGCTTGGCCTCGGTCACGGAAGGACTTCCCGTCACCGAGGTCTGGGATGCCGGGCAAGCAAGTGACACGCCGGCCTTCGAGCGCTGGCTACGGAGCCTGCTCCAGCAGCGCGTTCCCCTGCGGATCGTCTCTTCCGGCCTGCAAGCCGAGCTGGAAGCGGGACTCGTCCTGGACGTGCTGGGCCCCCCTCAGGCCGCCCACCGCGCAAGCCGCTCCGATGCCAACAATAACTCGGTGGTCCTGCGGCTGCGCTACGGGAACTTCAGCATGCTCTTCGCCGGGGATCTCGAAGTCGAGGCCGAGCGACGCTTGCTCGAAGCCCCGGAAAAGCTACGGGCGACGATCCTGAAGGTCGCGCACCATGGCAGCCGCTACGGTTCCGGAAGGGAGTTCCTGAAGGCCGTCGACGCAGAAGCCGCGATCATCTCGGTCGGAGCCCAGAACTCCTTCCGGCATCCCGCCCGCGAAACCCTGGCGCGATTGCGGCCCTTCGGACGGATCTACCGCACCGACCGGGAGGGCGCCATCACCGTGCGCAGCGACGGAGAACGCTGGAGCGTCACGCCGTTCCGCGAGAGCGGCGAGGTCACCCCCTGAGACGCAGCAGGACGGATTAGAAGATGGGAGAATGAGGCTTGGCCGGGGCGACGGGGCTCACCCCGCGTTCGACCAGGAAGAGGAAGAAGGCGTAGAGCTCGTCGTTGTCTAGCTTGCCATCCTGGTTGCCGTCCACCTCCTTGGAGGCGAAGGCGTCCTTGAGGACCTTCACGCGCAGCTCCTTGATCTCGAGCTTGGCGTAGGGGCTCCAGGGTTGCGGATCCAGGTGGAACTGCTTGGCGCCCTGCAGATCGTCACGCGAGAGCTTGCGTTCGCCATTCTTGGCGAGGGCCTTCAGGCATCCCGAGCGAATCCGGATGATGCGTTCGGTCATGAGGTTCACGGTGGACTCGGTCACCAGCTCGCCGAGCACCAGGGCTCCGTCGTTGTCCGTGTCCTTGGAGCGGAAGACGGCACGGCTGAAGCCCGCCATCTTGGCCTGAAGCTCGTCAAACGTGAGGCGTTCGTCCTTGGGATCGCGATCGGCGAAGGCCATCAGCGCCTTGGTATTGGCCTCGAGGGCCGCTTTCATCTGCTTGCGCATGGCGGACTTGGAGGCGAAGGACGTGACGTCATCCACGCCCATCGCTTCGAAGGAGGCCATGCCCCCCATGCCGAAACTCGGCTGCGACGGCGCCATGCCGCAGCCTGCGAGCAGCGTGACGGCCATCAGCGAAAATGCCAGCTTCTTCATCGAAAAACCTCCGACCATGCGACTTCCTTCTCTTGTCGTCCCTAATCGGGCCAAGTTTCTTGTCCTTCGCGTAAGGTGGTCTTAACTTGAGGTTAAACCGCCCCGGCGCCTCCCTTGACACCCCTGAGAGGGGGCGGGAGAATGATCCAAACGAGGAGACGCGCCATGGATCCCAAGGAAAAGACGATCATGCAGAAGGAAACCGTCATCAAGGATGACGGCCGCCGTCTGATCTACTATCGCTTCGTTCCGGAAACGGCGCTCGACGACGCTCTCCGAGGCGCCGGCGGCATGCTTGCCGAGGAAGGCTAGCCGTGTCCGAGCTGCGCTGGAACCCGATCGCCGAGGAATGGGTGGTCACCGCGACGCACCGGCAGGATCGCACCTTCATGCCTCCCGCGGATTACTGCCCCATCTGCCCGACCCAGCCGGGCGGCTTCCCGACCGAGGTCCCCGCCACCGACTACGAGTTCGTGGTCTTCGAGAACAAGTTCCCGTCGTTTCACCCCGATCCCCCCGAACCGGCCGTCAGCGGCAGCGCGCTCTTTCCCGTGCGGCCCGCGCAGGGGGTTTGCGAAGTCATCCTGTATTCGCCCCAACATGACACCACGCTCGCCGACCGGTCGATTACCGAAATCGACCGTCTCATCCGGGTTTGGACCGATCGTTACGTCGAGCTGGGGTCGCGCCCCGAGATCGACTACGTCTTCATCTTCGAGAACAAGGGCGAAGCCATCGGGGTGACGCTTCACCATCCCCATGGGCAACTCTACGCCTTCAGCTACCTGCCGCCCAAGATTGCGCGCGAACTGGAAAGCCAGGCCAAGCATTTCGATCGGACGGGCCGCTGCCTGCACTGCGACGTCCTGGACGAAGAACGCCGTGACGGGCGACGGATCGTGGCCGAGAACGAGCACGTCATCGCGCTCGTGCCGTTCTACGCGCGCTACCCCTACGAGGTCCACCTCTACGCCAAGTCGCATTTGACCTCGCTGGTGGAGTTCTCGGACGACGCACGCCGGGACTTCGCGCGGATGCTCAAAACCGTCATGCGGAAGTACGACGGACTCTTCGGCTTCTCGCTTCCCTACATGATGGTCATGCACCAGCAGCCCACGGACGGCCTCGACCATCCCGGCTGCCACTTCCACGTCGAGTTCTACCCCCCGAACCGCACGGCCACCAAGCTCAAGTACCTGGCAGGCTGCGAATCGGGAGCGGGGACCTTCATCAACGACACCCTTCCCGAAGAAAAGGCCGCCGAGCTTCGGGCGATCGCCGTTCAGCTCTGAGCTAGCCTCCCCCGCGGCGGCCGTAGCGAATCACACGTGATGGCGCGCCGAGATCCGGCTCCGCGTAGGCCGAGACGTAGTAGTAACTGGGATCGTAATCCTGGTAGTACGGCACGTAATGGGGCGACGCGCTCGGTTTATCGTAGGGCACGTAATAGGTTTCCTGGCCGATGCGGATCCTCCGAAAGCGATAGCCAGGCCCGCCGCGCCATCCTTGCCGATGAAGCGCCTCATCGGTCGCCATCCGCGCGGGAGCCACGAGTTCCGCTTCAGGCATTTCCATGGGAAGCCTCAATAGCGGGGCTTCCGGCAGCGAATCCGGCGCCTTGTCCGATGGCAGGGGCGGAAGCGCCCCGCAAGCGACCAGACCCGCCGTGAGGCAGCCCAGGAGGCAGGCCGTCATGTGCATACGGATCATCTGCTCCTCCTTTCACCGGGTCCCTTGGCAAGCATAGGCGCGCGTGCGCGAAAAAAGCAGAGCCGAATGCCACGAGCCTGCATCCCTAAATCGACTAGTCCCGTTCCACTGATCAATCCCTTGCAGAATGATGCAAGCGCTCGCTAAGCAAGAGCAAGCCCCAAAGGCCGTCCCTACGAAGTATCTCGTCATGGCCGGCCGCTTATCGCCGGAACGGGCCCCATGCGGGGCTCGGCCTGATGTGTTGCTAGACTAGCGTTCGTTGTTCAAGGCAAGCCCTCGGAGCATACTCGTCCCGTGGTTCCGCACTTGCTCCCAGGAGGACTTCCCATGCAAAAATCGAGACTTCCTTCGGCTCTGATGCTCGTCTTGCTGGCGGGCAGCTTGGCCGCGTGCCTCGGTTCCCCTCCCAATGCGAGCCCCGTTCCGAGGGCCCCCTTACCGGCCGCCACGCAGCTCTTGCCATCGAGCCTGGACATCAGCCAGGCCAATCAGCAAGAAAGCGATCCCCTCAACTTGACCACGGAACAGCGCCGGCAATTCACCGCCATCAGCCAGGAAGCCCAGCGTAACGATCGGTCCTCTGAGGTCCAGCGCCTCTTGCTCGCCCCCGAGATTGACTCCGCGAACCTTCGCCGCCAGCTCATGCAGTCCGAGAGCGATATCTCCCAGACCGTTAGCATGCAGCTTCGCCTCCGCGAGATCCTCACCCCCCAGCAGCGCCAAACGCTCATCCAGAACTACCAGCAGGTCTCGCCGAGCAGCGAGAGCGGGCCTACTGAAAGCCAGCTCAGGAGCATGCAGCAAGAACTGGGCCTAAATGCCGAGCAGATGCGCCTCTTCAGCGTGATGTCCGAGGCCACGAAACGCCATACCGAGGCGCATGACCAGCGCCTCCGCCAGGCTCAGATCACCCTGGTCCAGACCGGCGACGGCGAGCCTTTCCGCCAGGCGCTCCTCGCCTCCAACCGCAGCATGCCTCTCGATGCGGTCGTCGCCTACTTCGCGAGCCTCACGCAGTCCCAACGGCAGAAGCTCTTCTCGCAAGCCCCCGGCTCCTCGTCGGGAAGCTAGCCCCTCTCAATCCAGCCCCCGCTAGCGCGGGGGCCCATGGCGTCGGCAAATTGACATCGCTCGAACCGCCTCCTACCATGGCGCGAGACGCAGGCCGGCGCAACGAGGCGCCCCTCGTCTCCTGGCCCGTAAGCTGCGGAAAGGACGACTCCGTGATCGACGCCTCCCTCACCTCCCCGATCGCCGCTGCGCAGGATGCCTGCCGACGCGAATTCGGCCCCCCTGAACTCACGGCCCGCGGCCCCGGCCGCGTGAACCTGATCGGCGAACATACCGACTACAACGACGGCTTCGTCTTTCCCGCCGCCATCGACCGCGAGGTCGCGGTCGCCATGCGGCGCCGCGACGACCTCACGGTGCGGCTCTACTCCGAGTCGTTCGCGCAGTCCGACTCCTTCCAGCTCGACGCCTTCGAGCGCCTCGCGCCCGGTTCCGGCGTCCCCATCTGGAGCAACTACGTCCGCGGCGTCGTCCGGATCCTCCTTGACGCGGGCTACCCCGTGAGGGGCTTCGAGGCCGCCATCAGCGGCAATATCCCTGAAGGAGCGGGCCTGAGTTCGAGCGCCGCCCTTGAAGTCGCCACGCTCACGGCCTTAAATGCCCTCTACGGGCTGGGCATCCCCCCCAAGGAGCTGGCGTTGCTGGCGCAGCGCGCAGAGAACGAGTTCGTCGGAGTGGCCTGCGGCATCATGGACCAGTTCATCTCGGCGATGGGCAAGCGGGATCACGCGCTCTTGATTGATTGCCGGAGCTTGGAGACCCGCGCGGTCCCGCTGCAACTGGAGGAGCGGGGGGTGGCGATCGCCATCCTCGACTCCGGCGTGCGCCGGGGCCTGGTCGACTCCAAGTTCAACGCCCGCCGCGAGGAATGCGAGACTGCCGTACGCCACCTCCGGCGCCTGCTCGGCCGTGACTCCATCCGCGCGCTTCGCGACGTCGAGCCGATCGAGTTCAACGCGATCGCCCGCGAGCTCCCCGACGATATCCGCGCCCGCGCCCGCCACGTCATCTCGGAGAACGAACGGGTCGTCCGCGGGGTGGACGCCCTTGAAACCGGCAACCTCATCGTCTTCGGCAAGCTCATGAACCAGTCCCATCAAAGCCTCAGGGAAGACTTCAACGTCTCCACCCCCCAGCTCAACCTGCTGGCCTCCCTCGCCCAGAAGACCCCAGGAGTGCTGGGCGCGCGCATGACCGGCGCCGGATTCGGCGGCTGCACCGTGAACCTCGTCGAGGTCAAGGCCCTGGCCGCCTTCCGGGATAGCGTTCTACCCGCCTACAAGGAGCGCGCCGGACTCGACGCCACGCTCTGGGTTTGCGACGCCGTCGACGGAGCCTCGATCATCTCCTGACCTTGGCGTACGTCCCCGTGAGCTCCGCCTCGGCGAGGACATGGCCGTCCATCGCCCGCAAGAGCTCGGCCTTGGAGCACGCCTCCCCCAGATCCAGGTGATCATCCAGGGCGAAGAGCCGAAAGCGGTAGCGATGCGTCCCCCGCGGCGGGCATGGGCCGCCATAGCCGACGTCCCCGAAGTCATTTCGGCCCTCGCGGGCGGTGGCCTCCAGCCCGCGGGTCCCTTCGGGCAAGACGCCGGCCTCCGGGGGGAGGTTGTAAAGCACCCAGTGCACCCAGACCTTCGCCGGCGCATCGGGATCGTCCACGACCAAGGCCATGGCGCGCGCGCCCTCGGGCACGTCGCTCCACTCCAGCGGCGGAGAGACATTCTCGCCTTCGCAGGTGTACTTGGACGGAATCACGCCCCCGTGCGCGAAGGCGGGACTACGCACGTTCATCTTCACCTCCTGCCTCGACGCGTCTGGACTCCCGCAAGGGCGCGCCAAAAGGCATGCCCCGCGCGCAGTCTAGCGCATCGGGGCCTGGCATCGCTTCGGTCGGGGGGACGAATCCGCGAAGAATAGAAGGGCTCGATCTCGGGGAGCAAGCCGCGGACGCTAGGCCTCGGGAGCGGCTCCCAGGATGCAGCGGCACATCTTATGGCCCTTCATCGGGCCGTGGAACGGGGGAAGATTGGCGGCCAGGAGCTTGGGCTCGGAAAGCGGGATCAGCTTGCCATCGCGCGCCAGGCACTTCTTGCAGCAGTTGGCGTCGCGCTGAACCCAGATCCGCGCGGTCTTGACGTTCGAGGGCGGGATATAGAGGCTCATCACGTCGAGCATGCGCGTCCAAAGCTCGTCGGCGAGCTCGGGCTGCTTGGCCATCCGCTCCTCCATCGCCGTCTGGAAGACGAGGGCGTACTCCGCCCACGTGAAATCCGGAAGCGAGAGGGCATTCGACTCGGGGGCTTTCTTCTCGGTCATGGATCCCGTCCTCTAGAACCGTGGCTGGCGACGGACCAGGTCATAATCGCCGGTGGGCGGCACGACGCTGAGGGCGAGGCCGGAAACCGACGTGGGCTGACGCTGGCCGTCAGGTGGTAAACGGAAGTGAGTCACCTCGTTGGCGTCCAGGAAGACGACCTGGTTCTCGCCCGAGACCGTGGCCTGGCCTCCGGCGATGGTGACGGCGTTGTCGGGCATCAGGCCGATCGCCAGGGAGCGATTGCCCATCAGCTGCATGCGGATCAGACGCTCCATGGTATCGCCGAACCAGAAGCTCTTGTCGGCCACCACCTGGGGGACCAGTTGCAAGCCGGGCAAGGCCTGATAGGACTCCGTGCCGATCTCGCCGAAGATCGCGCGCTCGCCGACGATCCGGACCGCGGTGCCCACGGCGGCAATCGGGACGCGCTTGCCGTACTCGTGGAGGTACGAACCCAGTCGCCCTTCGTTGGCCAGCAGAGATTTCAGCAGGGTGCCGCGCGCATCCTCGAGGAAGAAGACGCCCGTCGCGTGTTGAAGCGCGACGCCGAGCCCTTGCTCCGAGAGCTCCATCGCCATGAAGTTGATCACCTGAGCGGCACCCAAGCGCATGAGGTAGGACTTCCACATCTTGGTTCCCTGGGTGGCGTCGTCGCCGGCCAGGAGCAAGATGCGGGCGCCGTTGCCGCCGCTCGCGCGAACGAAGTCCCCGATGGGGCCCGGCTGCTGGCGGGGCACGTCGGTGCCGGCGAGAACGACGAAGGGGCTCGGGGGGGCGACGGCCTTGCCGGGCTCCAGGGGATGCGACGTCGGAATGGCTCTGACCTTTCGAATGTAGGTATCCCCGGCGACCACTCGGTGAAGCTTGGCGCGACCGATGGAAAACGGCTGTTCTGGACCGCTCTGCTGGGCGTTGTTAGCGGTGACCATGTCGGTTTCGATCATGGTGGCCGACCCGGAGCCGAGGACCTGGATGGCTTCAGGGGTGACCTTGGCGGCCGTGCCCTCGTCGATGCCCATGCCGGACGCTCCGGGGATGGCCGCGGTGGCTAGCAGCAGGCGCCCCAGACGCTGCTGCTCGGAGAAGTGGGTATCGACGACGAGCCGCTCCCAGAGGTTGAGGCCCGGTCGCAATTCGAGGCCGGGAATCCCGTTGGGATCGCGGCTGAAGCCGTACTTGAGGGCGCCCAAGCTGGTGCCGTTGGCGATGAATTCGGGGCCCCAGACCATGGCTCCGGCGCTGGTCCCCGCGATCACGGCGCGGCGCTGCCACGCGGTCTGCAAGGAGCCATGCACGGCGGTGTTGGAGAGGACGTTCACCAGGCGATTCTGGTCGCCGCCGGTGAAGTAGAGGAGGTCGCCGCGCGCGATATCCTTGACCGGGTTGAGGTCGTTGGCCGTCTGGCGGTCGGGCAGGGCGAGCGCGTCGACCACGGACGAGCCCAGCTGGTTGAAATAGTGCTTGTAGGCGAGACCTGCCTGGACGGGATCGCTGGACGCCGTCGGGAAGACGATCACGCGGCGGTCCTTGCCGCCCGCGAGGTCGATCACGGCCTGCGTGATCTCCGGCTTTTCGGTGCCGCCGCCGATGGCCACGAAGACGCCGCCCGTATCCGCCGTCTGGGCGCGCGAAGGGCTGAAGCTCGGCAAAATGGCCGCACTCAAGGCAACAAGGCAAACGATACTGCGGTGGATGGCGGCTTTCAACCTACTCCCTTTCTGGTCGTCGGCTCCAGACGGTTCTTACCCCCATCGGGGCTTTCCTACACGGCGGGCCCTGGATCCCGGTCGTCGAGGGCCCGGCTGCGAGGCGAGCATCGCTTCCATTATAGCGACCTTGCGAGGCGCGGGGCCGCTCGGTACCATGGACGGGCGTCCCCCCCTCCGGAACCGACGAGAGGAGTCTGCCATGTCCGAAACCTTCGTCCTGGCCATCGACCAGGGAACCACCGGCTCGACCGTGCTGCTCTTCGACCGTCAGGCCAAGGTCGTGGGGCGCGCTTACCGGGAGGTGACCCAGCACTACCCGGAGCCGGGCTGGGTGGAACACGACGCCATGGAGATCTGGGAGGGCGTGCGGGACGCGATCGGCGAATGCCTGCGCAACGCGGGGGTGGACGCCTCGGCGGTGGCAGCCATCGGGATTACCAACCAGCGCGAGACGGTAGTCATGTGGGATCGCCGGACCGGCAAGCCCGTGCACCGGGCCATCGTCTGGCAGTGCCGCCGGACGGCCGCCATGTGCGACGCGCTAACCCAAGCGGGCCACCTCGACTCCTTTGCCGCCAAGACGGGCCTGCTTCTCGATGCGTACTTCTCGGGGACCAAGGTTTCCTGGCTGCTGGAGAACGTGCCGGGCCTGCGCGAGCGCGCCGAGGCGGGCGAGATTGCCTTCGGCACCATTGATTCCTGGCTGATCTGGAACCTCACGGGCGGCAAGCGCCACGCGACCGACGCCTCGAACGCCAGCCGGACCCTCTTGTTCAACCTCAACACGCTCGACTGGGACGACGAGATCCTGGCCACCCTGCGGATTCCCCGCGGGCTGCTTCCCGAGGTCGTCCCCAACTCGGGCCTGATCGCCCCGACCGCCGAGCTGGGCGTCTTGCCGGCCGGTATTCCGATCTCGGGCTCGGCCGGGGATCAACAAGCAGCCCTTTTCGGGCAACGCTGCTTCAAGCAAGGGCAAGCCAAGAACACCTACGGCACCGGCTGCTTCCTGCTGCTGAACACCGGCTCGCGGCCGGTCTTCTCGCAGAACCGCCTGCTGACGACGATTGCCTGGCAAATCGGCAACGAGGTGAGCTACGCCCTGGAGGGCAGCATCTTCATGGCGGGGGCGACCGTGCACTGGCTTCGCGACCAGCTGGGGCTCATCCAAAAGGCCTCGGAAACCGAGGCGATCGCCCGCTCGATTCCCGATAATGGCGGCGTATACCTCGTCCCCGCCTTCGTGGGCTTGGGCGCGCCCCAGTGGGACGCCTATGCCCGGGGGACCCTGGTGGGCATGACCCGTGGCACGGGCAAAGCCCACCTGGTGAGGGCGGCTCTCGAAGCCATGGCGTACCAGACGCGCGATCTGGTGACCTGCATGGAAGCCGACACGGGCGTGAAGCTGGAATTCCTCAGCGTGGACGGGGGAGCGGCCGCCAACGGCTTCATCCTGGAGTTCGTCGCGGACATGCTCGACGTGCCGGTGCTTCGCGGCGAGACGCTCGAAACCACCGCGCTGGGCGCGGCCCTGCTCGCAGGCCTCGGTGTCGGTTACTGGCCGTCGCTTGCGGACCTTCCCGCCGGCGGAGAGCTTCAGCGCTTCGCGCCACGCATGGCTCCCGAGACCCGGGAGCGGCTCTACGCGGACTGGCTACGTGCCGTAGAGCGGGCGTCGGCTTGGGTGCAGCCCGAGTCGGCGCAGCGAGCTCCCGTGAGGTCTTGAGCGGGCTTAATGTAAGCTTAAACTTAAACGAAGCAAGACCTTGGATTAATCCAGCCATAACCTCTTTAACGCAAGAGTGATATGTTGTATGGAGGTTCGCACGCATGGCACGCAAGTCCCTGATGGCCCTGGCATCCTTGACCCTCGCGGCGTCGGTTCTGGCCGGCTGCGGCACCACCGGCATGGTTGGCATGAGCCAGTCGGGCGATAACGCCGCCAACGCGCAGTCGGTCGACGCGCAGCGCAAGGTTCCCCCGACGGTCGAGCTGGCGGCAAACGTGCAGGTCGATGCGGCGGCCCAGGTGGATGCCTCGTCGTACGAGGTGGATCGCGCCCGCCGGATCTCGTCGGACACGCTCTATCGCTATGACGAGCTGCTTCGCGACTGGAAGCGCGCCTACTCGGACTACGAGAAGGATCGGATCGAAGACCGCATGCTGACCGTGCTTCTCGACGGTCTCAAGGATGCCCAGCGTGCGGCGTCCGCGGGGTATGGCACCCAGGCCCGCCGGGTCTACGACATCGCCGACCGCGCCCTGGATCGCTACGACGGGCTGCGTCGCGACTGGAAGCGCGCCTACTCCAAGCGTGAGCAGCGCTACATCGTCAACGACATGCTCGTCCTGCTGACCAACGCGCACAAGGACATCAAGGCCACCTACTAACCCTCATCGCCACCATTCGCCCAGGAGCCGTCTCACCGAAGTGAGACGGCTCCTGGGCATGTTGCGAGCTTACGCTCACTCGAGATCCCATGACGTCATGCAGCCGCGCATGCACCAAGCTCGGTCCTCAGGGGAGACGAAGGCGCACTGCCAACGCCGACAGTAGATTTGGCGCTGGCGCGTGCCCGGACGACCCGGCCTCAGGTCGCCTTGCTGCACATGGAAACCGGCGTCGCCGCGCATGGCGTGACGTGGCGCCGTATCCGACGCCTCCGGCCCCGTGGGCAGCGTCTGCCCCGTACTGCAACCGACGGTCAGGCCTAGCAAGAGGGCGAATCCCCAGCGGGCCCTCTTAAACCGGGACGTCTTGCGAGTTGGCATCAGGGCGCCCTCCTTTCCTTCTCTCGCGCGGACGGGGTCACTTTGGCACAGGCCCCGTTGACCCGTCAACGAAGAAGCGCCAACCCCGGCTTTCTCCTGCGATCGCCTGAAACCGGCGGCTAGCACCATTCGCCTGCGCGAGAGGGACGCGGCGGCCGCTGAGGCTCGAGCCCTGACAAGCAGAAAGAGACGCCCAACTGGGCGTCTCTTTCTGCTTGTCAGGGTCAGGAAAAACTCTAGAAACCGGATCCGGGAGGGGTCGGACGATCGTAACCGGAGCTGGGGGGTTCGGGACGATCATAGCCCGAGCTCGGGGGCTCCGGGCGGTCGTAGCCGGAGCTGGGAGGCGTGGGGCGATCGTAACCCGAGCCCGGAGGGGTGGGACGATCGTAGTCGCGGGGAAGCGGATCGTACTCCATGCGGGTCTGGCGATCGACCTCGGTCTTCCAGGTCTTCTCGAAGAGACCGCCCACGCTCTTGCGCTTCTCGAAGAAGCCGAGCTTGCCGTCCTTGTTGCTGTCGGCGGCCTCGAGGAAGGCATCGAGCACTTCCTGCTGGCTCAGCTTGTTGTCCTTGTTGGCGTCGGCGTTGCGGAACTCGGTGTCCTTGATGCCGCGGAACTTGTCGTAGTAGACAGTGGTGCGCATGACGAAATCGGTGTCGCCGATGCGGTTGCTGTAGGTCCAGTAGTCCTTACCGTCGGCCTTGGTGGTTTCCTTCAGGTCGACCACGCCGTCGTTGTTCGTGTCGAACTTGGCGATGAGGCGCTTCGCATCCGCTTCGTACTTGGCGAGGTCCTTGGGGGAAAGTCCGGAAATAGCCATCGGTAACCTCCATCTGGGGGGGTGACTGGGAGCCTCCAGCGCTTGACAAGGTGACGCTCGTCCGCCGGGCTGTTGAGATCGTTATCGGGATCCTCAGCTAAAGACTTGCTTAACTCCGGATAAATTTCAGCTTATTAACGTGGAAAGCCGCATGATTCTTCCGGATCGGAGCGCAGGGCTCGGCAGGGGAGCTATAATGAAGGCATGCAACGCAAATGGTGGGGATGGGGAGACGCCTCGAAGCGCTTCCCCCTGGAGCACTCCCCGGGACTCTGGCCGTTTCTCGAGGCGCAGATTGGACCGCTCGGCGAGCGGACGATGCGCCCGGTCTCGCGTGAAGCGATCGCGCTGCGCGAAACCCGCCTGAGCGCGGACGATCGGACGGCCCTGCAGATGATCCTCGGCCGCGAGGGCCTCTCGATCGACGACTCGGATCGCCTGAGCCACGCGTACGGTAAGTCTTACCGGGATCTCATCCGGCTCCGCCGCGGCGAGGTCCCGCATCCTCCCGATGCGGTCGTCTGGCCCCGCACGCCCGACGAGGTGCAGCGCATCCTCGATTTCGCCGTCGCGCGCGGATGGGCCGTGATTCCCTTCGGAGGCGGCACCTCGGTGGTCGGGGGCGTCGAGGTGCCCCCGCAAGCGGCGGATCGGATTCACCTCACGCTGGACCTCGCGCGCCTCAATCGCGTGCTCGAAGTCGATCCCATCAGCCTCACGGCCCGCGTCGAAGCCGGCATCCTCGGTCCCGACCTCGAAGCCTCCCTGCAAGCGCAAGGCGTGACCCTGGGCCATTACCCGCAATCCTTCCAGTTCTCGACGTTGGGCGGCTGGGTCGCGACGCGTTCGGCCGGCCAGCAATCCACCAAGTACGGCAAGATCGAGGACATGGTCGTGGGCCTGCAAGTGGCCACCCCGCGGGGCCCCTTGACGGTGAAGGCCCTTCCCGCGCGCGCGACCGGCCCGGATCTCGGTCAACTCATCGTGGGCTCCGAAGGCATTTTTGGCGTCATCACCGAGGTCACCGTGCGCGTCCACCCGATTCCCGCCCGGCGCGACTACCGCGGCTTGTTGCTGCCCAGCTTCGAGCGGGGCGTCGAGCTGATCCGCGCCCTGGTGCAAGAAGGCCTCACGCCCGCGGTCGCCCGGCTCTCGGACCAGCCCGAGACCGACGTCATGATGGCCATGCGCAAGCCTCCCGCTAACGGCCTCCAGGCCTTCCTCGAATCCCTCGCCATGAAGACCCTCATGCGCGGACCCGCCGCCGCCAGCCCCGCCCGCTGCATGTTGATCCTGGGCTACGAAGGCAATCCGACGGACGTATCGACCAGTTGGGAGCGCGCTAGGGGCATCCTCCGCGAGCACGAAGCCTTGAACACCGGAACCGGACCGGGCGAATCCTGGTACCGAAACCGCTTCGAGTTGCCTTACCTGCGCGACACCTTGCTCGACCACGGCGTCATGGTCGATACCTTCGAGACCTCCGCGCCCTGGTCCCGTCTCGGGGAGCTCTACGAGCGAATCCGGACGGCGACCCAAGAGGCGCTCGAACGCGAGGGAGGGCGCGGGCACGTCATGTGCCACCTCTCGCATGCCTACCATGACGGCGCTTCGCTGTACTTCACCTTCACCGCCCCTCAGGCGGACGATGCCTTGGCTCAGTGGGCCCAGGTGAAGCGCGCGGCTACCGATGCCATCCTCGCGGGCGGGGGCGCCTTGAGCCATCACCACGCCATCGGCCTCGACCATGCCCCGTGGATGCCCCAGGAAGTCGGAGAGACCGGCCTCCTGGCCCTGAACGGCATCAAGCAGGCACTCGATCCGACGGCTTGCATGAACCCGGGAAAACTCGTGGCCCCTGACGGCGCCGGTTGAGATGAAGAGAGGAGTGGAACTTGGCTCGCGAATGGTCGGCGCTCTCGCGCCAAACCACCCTGGAACGCCTCGGTAAGGAATCCTGGGACCTGCTCGTCATCGGGGGCGGGATCACCGGCGCCGGTATCGCGCTCGAAGCCGCCCTGCGCGGCTTCAAGGTGGCCCTGGTCGAGCGCAACGACTACGCCAGCGGGACGTCCTCCAAATCGTCCAAGCTCCTTCACGGCGGCCTGCGCTACCTCGAGCACATGGAGTTCAAGCTCGTCCGCGAAGCCCTGACCCAGCGCAACAAGCTCTTCAAGCACGCTCCTCACCTGGCCAAGGAGATCCCCTTCCTCTTCCCCATCTACCGCGAGAACGGCGATAGCCTGGGAATCATGGACGTCGGACTCTGGCTCTACGACAGCTTCTCCTCCCTGTCGGACTTCCACCGCTCCCGCCTTCACCGCCGCATCAAGCCCCAGGAGGCCAAGACCCAGGTCCCCGAGCTTCGCGACGAAGGGCTCAAGGGGGCGCTGGCTTACGTGGACGGCCTCACCGAGGATGCCCGCATGGTCGTCGAGACCATGAAGACGGCCGTGCGCTGGGGAGCGGCGATCGCCAACTACACCGAGGTCACCTCCTTCCAGCACGGCCCCGACGGCAAGGTTTCGCGCGTCATCGTCACCGACCGCCTGAGCGGCATGGAAGTGTCCGTCCACGCCCGCCGCGTCATCAACGCCGGCGGCCCCTGGGTCGACCGCATCAACCGCATGGACGATCCCGCGGCGCTCCCCAAGCTATCGCCCACCAAGGGCATCCACATCGTCACCCGGCAGATCACGGATCGCGCGCTTGTCATCAAGTCCCGCCCCGAAGACGGCAAGCGCCGCTGGATGTTCGTCATCCCCTACTACGGCCGCTCGATCATCGGCACCACGGACACCGCCCGTCCGGAGGCCCCTGGCGACGCTTACCTCGACGACGACGTCTACGCCTCGCCCGAGGAGATTCGCTACGTCCTCGACGCCACCAACGACGCCATCCCGGGCGCCAACCTGACCGAAGCCGACATCATCGCCACCTTCGGCGGCTGGCGGCCGCTGATCGCCCCGCCCGAAGCCAAGGCCGAATCCGATATCTCGCGCGAGCACGAGATCTTCGAGACGCCCTCCGGCATCATCTCCATCGCCGGCGGCAAGTACACCACCTTCCGCTCGATGGCCAAGCAGGTCGTGGACTTCGCAGCCAAGACCATGCGCGAGGACGGCTGGATCCCCGAGACCAAACGCCGCCACTCCGACGATCTGCCCCTGGAAGGCGGCGACCTGCCCGTCGATTCCTTCGAGGCCTACTTGGACTACTCGGTACGCCAGCACGCGGACGTCGAAGCCTCGCTCATCAAGCGGCTGGTCGAGCGCTACGGCACGAACTACCGGCAGGTCCTCGCCCTCATCGAGAACGACCGGGGGCTCGACCGGGAAGTGGTCGGCCTGAGTTCCGAGGTTCCCCTCTTACGGGCCGAGATCGCCTACATGGTCCGGTTCGAGCAGGCCATGACCCTCGCGGACGTCATGATGCGCCGCACCCGGATCAACCTTCTCGACTCCGACCAGGGCCTGCGCGCCGCCGAGGAGATCTCCCTGACCATGAGCCAGACCCTCCAGGCCTTGATCGGCTGGGATGAATCCTACCGACAAGTCTGGGCCAACCGCGAGATCGAAGCCTACCGCCAAGAGGTTCGGCGCGCGCGAGAAACGGCACTCGATCCGCTTCAACGCTGAGTATTCGGTAGGCCGTGGGTGCCCGCGCATGGCGGGCGCCCACGGCCTTGCGCTAGATACGAAGCCACGGTAGCCGGGTAAACTGGAAACGTCCCCTTGGTTTCCGGAATCACTGCATGACCATCCTGCAACTCGCCGCCTTCTTCCATGCCACCGGCTCCTCCCTGGCCTGGCTCATCGCCGTAGCCTTGGGCCAGACCTATCGGACGCCGTACTTTCGCGCATGGACGACCGCCTATGGCTGCGGCGCCTTGGTCGCCAGCATCGAGCTGCTGAAGACCTTCACGTCTCTCCCGCGCGAGATCCTCAGCTTCGAGATCGGCGTCTTGATCGCCTGCGCGAGCCTCTTCTGGGCGGCGGGCCGCCTGCTGGAAGGGCGAGTGACGTCGCGCTGGCTTGCGCCGACGCTGGCGATCGCCACGATGCTCGTCTCCTACGTCTTGCTGGGGAGCGGCGTCGCGTTCGAGATGCTCGTCGTGCCGTCGATCGCCTTCTTGAGCTTCGCCTTCCTGTCGTCGGCGAAAGCGGTCTGGAACAGCGGGAAGCGACGTGGCAGATGGCTGGCGATCGCCATGATCCTTCACGGGCTCATCCCTTGGGCTCAGCCCTTCATGGTCGGAACCGACGTGCTCTGGATGGGCTTCTGGCTCATCGGGCTCGCCGACCTCATGGTCGGGCTGGGAATCATCGTCTTCGCGCTCGAAGAAGAGGCCTCTCAGCTGCGAAGGCGCTACAGCGACCTCTCGGGCAGCAAGGATTACCTCAAGCGCTACCGGCTGCTGGCCGAACACGCTCGAGACATCATCCTGATCCTCGACCCGACGGGGCAAGTCGTCGAAGCCAACCAGGCGGCCGTCCAAGCCTACGGCTATCCGCACGACGAACTCTTGACCAAGTCCCTGCGGGATCTCCGAGCGCCCGAGACGCTCGCCGAGCTCGACGAGCAGCTGATCCAGGCGGAAGCCGGCGGGGTTCTCCTGGAGACGATGCACCTCACCCGGGACGGCACGCCCTTTCCGGTCGAGATCAGCGCGCAGGGCATGGATCTCGAAGGCCGACGGGTCCTCGTGAGCATCATCCGTGACATCTCCGAGCGCCGCCGGATGGAGGCCCTCTTGCGGGATCAAAATGCCCGCTTGCGCGAACTCGACCGCCTGAAGGGCGACTTCATCAACGCGGCCTCCCACGAGCTCCGCACCCCCCTGACGTCCATCAAGGGCTACGCCGAGTTCCTGGAGGACGAGGTCGGCGGCCCGCTGAACGACGATCAACAGGCCTTCGTCTTCCAGATCCAGGAAGGGGCCAAACGCCTCCAGCGCATCATCGACGACATGCTGGATTTCGCGCGGCTGGAAGCGGGAACCTTCAAGCTGGTCCTTCAAGAAGCCGATCTTTTGGCCTTGGTCGAGCAGGAAGTCTCCAGCATGGCGCCTCAGGTGGCCGAGGCCAAGGTCACGCTGGCGCTTCACCTAGCGGCGGCTCCCATCGCCGTCCGGATGGACCCGCGCAGATTCGGACAGGTCTTGCTGAACCTCCTCAGTAACGCGATCAAGTTCACGCCCGCCGGGGGAACGATCACGGTGAGCGTGACGACCTGCGACGGGCACGTCCGGCTGTCGGTCGAGGACACGGGGATCGGCATCGCCCCGGAGCATGTCTCGCGGCTCTTCGAGAAGTTCTACCAGGTGGATCCCAGCACCACCCGCCAGCATGGCGGGGCCGGCCTGGGGCTGGCCATCTCCAAGGCCCTGATCGAGGCGCACGAGGGCGAGATCGGGGTCGAGAGCGAGGTCGGACGCGGATCGACCTTCTGGATCACGCTGCCCCTGGCGGCACGTCCGGCGATCGCCCCGATGCCGGAGCAGGGTTTACAGGAGGAGCGGATCGGGATAGACTAGAACAGTTGTTCTAGAGAGGACGCCATGCGCCGATCCGATTCTCCCTTCACGGGCCTGAGCCCCGTCGAAGCCAAGCGCCTCCACGGCCAGCTCAAGGAGTACCTTCGCGACTACCCGGACCTTTCCGGCGAGGAGTTGGCTTCGCTCTGGCGAGACGAGCAAGAGTCCCTGGCCGAAGGCACGTGGCTCGAGCCCTATCTCGAAGGCTCCACCTGGGAGCGCGAGGTCCCACGCGCGCTCGCCCTTTTGCGCCGCGACGTCGCCTACAAGGCCCAGGCCAAGGTCTACCGGCAACAAGCCAAGGAACGGCACCTCGACCGGCAGCCCGCCACCCCTCGGCAAAAGAAACTCCTCACGCGCCTGACCAAGCGCCAGCCCAACCCGCCTGAGATCGAGACCCTTTCCAAGCTGAAGGCCAGCCAGCTCATCCAGCAACTCCTGCAGGACACGCCGTTCAAGACCCCCGAAACCCCACGTTAACCCGCCTGAATCAGGGTTTCCGGCATTCAACCTCCGTCAAAAGCCCCTCGCGCAGAGTCGAGGGGCTTTTGCTTGACTCCTGCCTAGTTGATATGTGATAACACTTTCGTTGGAATATCAACAAAAGCTTGTCGCTCATGATTCTTGCTCGTCACCGTCGCAAAAAAGGAGTCCCCATGCGCAATCGCCTCATGGCCGCCTTGATCGTCAGTAGCTTCTGGCTGAGCGGATGCGAGCTGCTCGCGAGCTCCCCGATGACCCTCTCGCAAAGCAACGTCACCCTGCGACTCCGCCCCGAGGTGCTCCCCGGCGGCTATCGCTCGCAGGCCATCGTCAAGGCCTATACCGTCGACGATATCGACCACTTGGTCCTCCAGCTCTTTCGGCTGGACGGCGACACGGAGATTCCCGTCGTCGGCTCGGATGGCAAAGCGGTCATCAAACGGATTCCCGCCGCGAAGCTCGGCGAGACCCTCACCTTCGACGCGCTTCAAGCCCGGACTACTTACCGGATCCGCGCCTTCGCCTACAAAGCCCCAGGGGAGGATCCCAAGGACCTCATCAGCGCGCCAGGCGCGGCATCCAGCACCGATGTCACCCTCAGCGACGATGATCGCCCCGTCACCACCCTCAAGGTGAAGCTCGCCGACGTGCCCTTCAACGGAATCGCCACGGCCCCGGGCATCGAGGTCTTTCCGGGAGACTACGTGACCGACCGCGGCGTCGCCATTCACCTCGGTGACGCCGTCGACCTGATTCCTTCGGACAGCCCCTTCTGGGCCGAGTTCCTTCCCAAACCCGTCCCCGGGATGACCTGGGTATACGACTTCACGCGAAAATTCGAGGGGCAAAATACCCAGGGCACGCTCCGCTACGAGGTGCTCTCGGTAGACGCGACCCAGGCCACCTACCGCGTGGAGGTCAAAGAAGGCAACGTCACCCAGATCCACGAGACCCCCATGCCCTTGGCCCACTTCAATGGGACTCCGTTATCGAACCAGAACCACGTCCGTGAAGGGGTAGAACCGGTCACCGTCCCGCTGGGAACTTACCCCGAGGCCACGCGCCTCGTTTCTCAGGGCTACTCAGGGGAAAGCACGGTCTGGTTGGTCAAGGGAATCGGCCGGGTCAAGGAAACGGTGAAGCCAAGCGATTCCTCGCCATCCGGGCAGCAAATCACCATGTCACTCACGCAGTTCATCAGCCCATGAGGGCGACGCGGCCCATGTTGACGCTCAAACCCGTGAGAGGACGTGCCATGTTGAGACATCATCCGGGGCTAGGCCTGCTGCTGGCCTCCATGCTCCTGCTGGTCGGCTGTGCGACCTCGTCGCCCTCGTCGCTCCCGACCGCGCCATCGGAGGCCGAGGCGTCGCGACGCACAATCTGGCTCATGCCGACGCTGGCGTCCCCCCTCGACGTTCAGGCCCTCGTTCATCCTTACCAGGTGGCGGATATCCACCGCGTCGAGCTCATCCCATATCTGATCGACGGGTCGTTCCAGGCGCATCCGCTCTCTCGCCTGACCGGAGAGCCGACCACGGCCGATGATCCGGAGATGCTCAAAGCCGAGATGAGCGGCGACGGGCTGAACTTGACACGGGCGATCGCCCTCAGCGGCCTGCGCCAAGGCCAGGAGTACCGCGTCGTCGCCCATGCCTACTCGCGAAGCGGAGACCTGATCTCCATCCCCGAAGCCTCAGCCCTGCGCATCGAGGTCCGAAACGACGACCGGCCGCTCGTCCCTTACCGCGTCCCGCTCCGATTGAAGCCCGTGCTCTTTCTCGGGACCTTGCCGCTGGAGATCGCGCTCTCAGACCCCGGAAACCGATTGGATCACCTCGTGGTGACGGTCTACCGCCTCTGGGATGGCGAGCCCTACCCGCAGGGGGCGTCGAGCGTTCTGCGGCGCCAGGACCTGCCGGGCCTCGTGACCTTGCTCAACCTCTCGGCGCACGCGACCTATCAGGTCGAGCTTCGGGCGCGTCCGAGCGAGGGCGGGTCCCCGGACTTGGCGGTCGAGACCGTCACCGTGATCATGGAGAACGACGACGCCCCGGCGACCCGGAGCGTCACGGTGAGCATCCCTTGAGGGGACCGGTTAGAAGCGCGTGGACCAACTGAGGGCCGGCCCGTCGAGGCTCATGGCGGCTTGGACGCCCGTCCCCGAGAGGGCGGGCCCCCAGGCTTCCTCGGCTGCTCCGAAGATGGCCTTGGAGAGGCGGGCCGCCCCGTAGCCGACCAGGGCGCCGGCGAGGACGTCGGTCGGGTAGTGGACCCCGTTATAGACGCGCGAGACGCCCACCAGGGAGGCCCAGGTGAAGGCGGGCCAGGTCCATTGGGGATAGGCGTCCGAGAGAATGGTCGCTCCGGCGAAGGCCAGCGCCGTGTGACTCGACGGGAGCGAGAACGAGGATTCGGTCCCGTTGGGCGTGCGGACATCGTCGTAGGTATCGTAGGGGCGTTCGCGCTGGAAGGCGAACTTCAAGCCCTCCGACATGCCGAGGGCCAGCACCTGGGCTTCGAGCAGTCGGATGGGGACGCGGTAGTTGCCGTTTCCGAGGGCGATCGCCCCGACCAAGGGAGCCCCCACCGCGAGGATATCGTTCGAGAGGATGCCGTTGATCGAGTCGGCGGTCGGGTTGTAGCGATCGTTCGCCTCGCGAAGGAGAAAGAGATCCACGTCATCGATGGGGCCCGCTACTGCGGGCCCCATCGTGACGATCGTGAGGGGAACGAGGGCGAGAAGGGCGCCGAGGAGGGATCGCGAGGTCAACGTCCCTCCGATTCGGCCTGTTCGGAAGCCTGCTGAATTTGCTCCGGCATCTTGCCCAGGGTGAGGGTGAGTTCCTTGGTTTGCCCGCGGCGATTGACCGTGAGCTTGGCCTTCTCGCCGATGTTCATGGAGCTGACGGCGCGCATGAGCGAGGCCGAATCCTCGATCTTCTGGCCATCGAGCGCCATGATCACGTCGCCTTCAGCCAAGCCCGCCTTGGCTGCTGGGCTCGACGGCTCCACGCGTGCGATCAAGGCTCCGTGCTCGGCGGGATAGAACATCCGGCTGCGATCGTCGGGGAGATCGGCGAGGCCGACTCCGATCCAGGCGCGCTCCACGCGGCCCTTGGCTTCGAGCTGAGGTACCACGCGGCTCACGGTGTCCACCGGCACGGCGAAGCCGATGCCCTGGGCATTCTGGATGATGGCGGTATTGACGCCGATCACCTCGCCCTGGAGGTTCATGAGGGGGCCGCCCGAGTTGCCCGGGTTGATGGGGGCGTCGGTCTGCAGGAAGCCCACGCGATTCTTGATGCCATCACGGTTGACGGCGCTGAGGATGCCGGCGGTCACCGAGTACTTGAGGCCCAGGGGGCTGCCGATGGCGACCACCCACTGGCCGACGCGAATGGAGTCGGGGTTGGCCAGCTTCAGCGAGGGAAGGTCCTTGCCGTCGATCTTGACCAGGGCGAGATCCGAGGCGGCGTCGCGGCCGATGACCTTGCCCTTGAACTTGCGGCCGTCGGGAAGGGTGACGGTGAGTTCGGTGGCCTTGCTGATGACGTGGTCGTTGGTGACGACCAGGCCCTTGGGATCGATGATGAAGCCCGAGCCCACGCCCTTTTGTTCGTAAGTGCGGGTCTGGGGACGAGAGGAGCGGGGATCGCCGAAGAACGGATCGAAGCCGAAGAACGGATGAACGGGCTGCTGGACCACGGTGCGGCGGCTCACGGTGTCGATGTTGACGACGGCGGGGCCGACCTTCTCGACGAGATCCGCGATGACCTCTCCTTGAGGGGAGATGACCCGAGCCTGGACTTGAGGGGTCTGAGATGCGGCGTACGCAGGGGCCTGGGCCTCTGCCTTGGACCACATCACGGCTCCTGCGCCCAGGACACCGCCCCCGAGGCCGAGTGAGAGACTCAACAAGGCAGGGACAAAGCGCTGGCGCATGATTCGCTCCTTTCCGGCGTCGGGGACGCCGCTGCAAGACAAGGGGGTGAACGTGGCTTTGACTATTATGACATGCGCTTCTGGGTCTGCGACAAGCGCCGGCGGCGCGGGAGCACGCTCATGCGGGCCGGCGATCGCAAGGGACGAACGGGAGGCGTCACCTCGGAGTCGAACGCGAAGCTGACGCCGGGACCGGCGGGCTTGCCGTCGACGAGCCAGTATTCAACAAAAGCGGGAATCGCTTGGGAAAGTTGCCGATTCATAGGGGTCCTCCTTTAGGTGGGGAACCAGGACCGGGGGGACGGCCCCGGCTCCCACACATGGTTGGACGGCAAATGGCGGCAAATTGTTCCCGGTTCCGCTTGGAAAATCGAGCGAAATCAGTCGTCCAAAACGGTGGATCGCGCGATCTTGAGGAGCTCGGCCTCGGTCAGGTCGCCGACCATGGCGTAGGAGGCGCGCTGCGCGGTCCAGCAGAGCGTACGCCGTCCGGGATGCTCCAGGAGGTGCGCCTTCTGCTTGGGAGCCAGCTCGACCGTGCGAGCGGACGGCAGCTCGGGCTGGTGGTTCTTGTCGGTCATGAAGAGCGAGAGCGTGGTCAGACCGTCCGTGAGGCGCCAATGCAGGGACTTGACCCCCTTGGATTCGAAGAGCTGGATGTCCAAGCCCTCGAAGCCGACGGGCAGGTAGGCCGGAAGCGTGACGGCGAAGGGCACCTGATCCCCGAGGTCGCCCAGGGTGCGCCCAGAAGCGAGCAGGCGGACGCTGGTGGTGACCGCGACGTTCTGAGGAAGCTCGAGGAGGAAGAGCTCGGGATCCACTTGATCGAGGAAGCTGATTTCGCGGAACTCGGTCCGCTCGAGGACCGTGCCCTTCGCGCTGCGGCGCTCGATTCGCAAGGGAACCGCGTGGACCTGATCGAGCCAGAGGCGTTGCGAGCCCCGGTTGGCATGGGTGGGCTGCAGGTCCACGACGTGGACCGTGCGGCCTGCGACCTTCTCGCTGCCCACGACGTTCATGCGGTAGTTCTGGGTCAGGAGGCGAAGGCGATCGGCCACGCGATCGCCCCATTGCCGCGTGGGGGAGAGGTCGACCTTCTGGGTCCTGGGCGAGAAATGCCAGAGCGTCTTGCCGTTATCGACGATGAGATCGCCCTTCATGCGCAAGGGCGAGAGGATCTCCTGGCGGCGGCGATCGCCGGAGCCATGCACGACCTTCACGACGGTCTGCCCGTTGATGACCAGCGTGCCCTGGAAAGGAACGTTGCTGGAGCGCACGAGGGCTTCCATGCTCGGGGCGGCGGCCTGGGCCGGCCAGCTCAGCGTGCCTGCCAGGAAGGCGCCCAGGAGAAGGGGTCTCACGGCAGATCTCCTTGGAGCTGATAGGTGGCCTCGATCGCATGCAGCGCCGGGGCGCCCATGTGAACGGGCTCGGATTCCAGCGAGAAGGAGGCATGCTCGCGCCAGTAGGTGTCGAGATCCGCCATCTGGGCCGGAGCCGGGGGAAAGAGCAGGTTCCAGCTGAGGGCCAGGGCACCGCCTCCAAGTAACGCGGCCGCCACCCAGCGGGTCCGCGGCATGTAGCGACTCCGAACGAGGCCTTCGCGACGCAAGCGGAAGTATAGGCCCGACCACGGGTCTTCCCGTGGCGGCACCGGCGGCAGGGCCGCCACCGCATGCATCACGGCCATGAGATCCGCGAGCTCCTCCGCGCAGCGAGCGCAACCGATCAGATGGGCGTGGACCGCGCGGTCCTCGTCCATACTCAGAACGCCGTCGGCATACGCCGAAAGCTGAGATCGGCACTCCTCGCAGTTTTGGGGCATGGGTATCCTCCTTCTCACCCCGACCTCCGAGCCCCTGCGCCCCTCGGGGGGCGCCTGGCTCTAGTTGAGATAGTCCTTCAGCCAGCGCACGGCTTGCGCTCGGGCGCGGGCGATTCGGCTCTTGACCGTCCCCAGGGCCGCCCCGGTAACGGAGGCGACCTCCTCGTAGGACATCCCCTCCACGTCGCGTAGCACCAGGGCCGTCCGGAAGTCCGGCGCGAGCTTGTCGAGGGCCACCTGAATGGCCTCCTCCAGCTCGACGCCCACCACCTGCTCCTCCGGGCCTCGCTCCCCGCTCGCCAGGGTATCCCCCAGCGTGGCATCCCCCTCGTCGAAGACTTCCGCGTCCAGCGAGTCCATCGGACCCCGGCGCTTGGCCTTGTCGAGGTAGTTGAGACAGGTATTGGTCGCGATCCGGTAGATCCAGGTCTTCAGCGAGGCGTCACCCCGGAAGCCCTTCAATCCCCGAAAGGCCCGCAGGAAAATCTCCTGTACGCAGTCCTCGACCTCCGAGGATCCGCCCAGCATGCGATACGCCAGGTTATGGATCGCCGGATGATAGAGACGAAAGATCGCCTCCGCAGCCGCTTGATCGCCTTGCTGGTAACGTTCGATGAGTTGGCGCTCGTCGGCCACGGGGACCGCTTCCTCCGCTCTAGGGTCTTGGACGGATCTCGCATCCAAAAGTTCCCGCCCGCACCTCCCGGCTCACGCGAACGCAAGCGCCTCGCTTGATGGGGCCCGGGCATGACTTGCCGATTCTATCAGGTCTCGGGGGCGGCCGCGAGCGGAGACGGCCGAAAGCACTAGAACTTCTGGGCCAGGTAACGTCCCAGATCCGCCCCGTAAAGCTCCGCCTTGAACTCGTCGGCTTCGTACGCTGCCGAGCCGCGCTTCCAGCCTTTCGCGAGCTGATCCAGCACCTCGCCCCAGTCCTCGCCGATGCTCTTGCCGCCCGGCTTGACCCGGTCCAAGGCTCCATTGAGGGCGTCGCTCCAGCCCCCGTCCATGCCGTTCATGAGCACGCCGAAGACCACCTGCTCACCCAGCGCGTCGAAAAGCGCGACCCCATCGGTCTTGGCCATGCCGTAGCGATTCGCCATCCACTCCGTGAGCGCATCCATCCCCCCCGGGAAGTTGGCCAGCGTGTTCAGGGCGCTTCCCGCCCAGATCGGAGCGGCCGACCAAAGGCTGGAGTTGGACGCGGCGAGCGAGTCCTTGCGCAGCTCCCAGAAGCCCTTCTGCTGACTGACAAAGCCGACGGCGGCCATCCCGAACAAGTGATACCAGTCGTCGGAGAGATCGGTCCGCTCGGTCGTCGCCTCGGTGCGGAAGCGCGTATCCAGGTAGTCATGAAAGAAGCCGAGGTCTTGCTCCTCGAGGCCCGTGGCCGCGTCGTCCCCGCGCGACAAGGCGCGAAGCGTGTTATGCACCGTGATCAGCGACTTGGCGACGTTTCCGTCGTTGAGATCCAGGGCCAAGGCCAGGAGATCTCCCGGCTGAAGCTTCTTGCCGGTCCGTCCCGCCTGGTCCACGATGGCGTCCCTCAAGGCGACCTCGCGGCCGGTGACGAATTGCTCGTTGGACGAGTCGGTATGCGCGAAGTAGGCGTTGAGGTCGAAGACGTTGACCTCCTTGGCGCCGGAGCTGAGCGTCCGGCCAAGCAAGGCCCGATCGAACTCGCCTCTCAGGTACTGGAGGGCGGCCCGCGGCGACGCGGCCCGCACGGGAGTCGCGCCGCTCGACACGAAGACATCCCCCGCGCTCGCCCGCGCAGGCTCCGAGGTCTTCGAGGCCTCGAGTGGGGTTTTCGGGGCGGGATAGACCGAGCCGGTCGCGAAGCCTTGAATCCGCTGCGTCATAGGAACCCTCCTGACCACCGGGACGCGACTTGCCCCGGAAAGGTCTTATCGGATCCTTCCCCGTGACGCTTGCCCCCTAACCCCCCGCTTAAACCGGGCAAGTTGTGGTATAAGAGGAAGGCCATGAACCCAGCAAAAGCCAAAACCTTGTCCCTCACCGCGTTTAGCGCGATCCTGATTGGCATGATGGCCCCGCCGGCTCTTGCCTGGGGGGATCATCGCGCCTTGACGCGCGAGATCCTCGGAGACGTAGCCTGGCTTTCCAACCCCGAGTTCCGGCAGATCGAGGTGACGCCCTACCGCTACGCGGAGGACGAGAAAACCCCTTACGCGCCGGCATTCAAGCCCATTTACGTCGATCGCCTGGTCGGCGAGAAGACCACGGCCCGCGAGATCCTCTTGCGTTACGTGGACGAGCCCGATTGGGGCATGGACGAGGGTCTGGAGCTTTCCCCCTTACAGGACCTGGCCGGGGGCAGCAAGGGCTTCCGCCACCAGCGTTACTACTACCTCGGAGGCGTACTCCGGGTTGGCGATGCCCATGGCCGCGCCGAGCACTTCTACCGCATGTCGAAACTCGCCTTCGCCAAAGGCGACAAGTACTGGGGCTTCCGCTTCCTCGCGCGTTCGCTCCATTACCTCGAGGACATGGGCCAACCCCTTCACACCCGGCCCTTCCGGCTCCGGCAGCTTCCCGCGGCGGGCTTCAGCCCCGCCAAGCTGACGAACCTCGCGAGCAACTACCACCATTACTACGAAGCCTGGGTCGCCGATCGCCTCGCCAAGCAGCAGCGTTCGGGGACCGGCAACTGGGTCGCGGCCATCCGCGACGCCGACGCGGGTCCCATCCGCAGCGCCAAGGAGGCTTCCAAGGCCCTTGCGGCCTATTCCAACAAGCATGCCGACCAGCTGCTTGAAGCCAGCGAACGATACTGGCCCGGCAAGGTGAAGCGGACGGATATGGTGGTCCCCATCGATGCCCGCTTGCTGGACCCGCCCCAGCCCCCCGAAGGCTGGGAGACGCTCAACACCCTCACGGCAAACGCCCTTCACGTGACCGCGAAGGTCTCAAAGGGGTTTCTCGCCTTCGCCTACCGCGACGCGATCTCCCAGAGCCGGCCCCGGAACCCCGATGCCGGCTGGGGAGGACTCGGGGATCTCGATTGACTCCGGCCCTGATCTCGACTAGGATGTTAAGTCTGGGCTAAGTCACGTTCAGGCTTCGATGAGCTTGCGCGGATTTCCCGGAAAAGTTCGTCAGGTTATCTGATGTGGGCGCCCGGTCCAAGCGGCGGGAACCCCAGAAGGCTGCATGTTCGAGTCACTCAGCGACAAACTCCAGGACGTTTTCAAGCGGCTGCGCGGGCAGGGGAAGATCACCGAGGAGAATATCTCCGAGGCCCTGCGCGAAGTTCGGCGTGCCCTCCTGGAAGCCGACGTCTCCTTGGCCGTGGTCAAGGACTTCGTCTCCAAGGTCAAAGAGAAGGCCCTGGGCGTCGAGGTCATGGAAGGCCTCAACCCCGGCCAGCAGTTCATCAAGATCGTCAACGACGAGTTGGTCGAACTCCTGGGCGGCGAGCGCTCGCCCCTCGAGCGCAACCCCAACGGCCTCACGATCATCCTGATGGCCGGTCTGCAGGGTTCCGGTAAGACCACCACCTCAGCCAAGCTGGCCCTCACCATCCGCAAGCAGGGCATGCGCCCGTTGCTCGCCGCCTGCGACGTCTACCGTCCCGCGGCCATCAAGCAGCTCCAGGTCCTCGGCAAGCAAATCGACGTTCCCGTCTACGCCGAGGAAGGCAATACCGACCCGGTCAGCATCGCCAAGCGCGCGGTCGAAGAAGCCAAGCGCGACGGCCGCAACTACCTGATCGTCGACACCGCCGGCCGCCTCCACGTCGACACCGAGATGATGGACGAGATCCATCGCCTCAAGGCCGAGCTCGAGCCTCAGGAGATCCTCCTGGTGGTCGACGCCATGACCGGTCAGGATGCCGTCCAGATCGCCAAGAGCTTCCATGAGTTGCTCAACATCACGGGCGTGGTCCTGACCAAGCTCGACGGCGACACCCGCGGCGGCGCGGCCCTCTCGGTCAAGACCATCACCGGGCGTCCCATCAAGTTCGCCGCCACCGGCGAAAAGCTCGACGCCCTCGAGCCCTTCCATCCGGACCGCATCGCCACCCGCATCCTCGGGATGGGCGACGTCCTCTCGCTGATCGAGAAGGCGCAGGAAGTCATCGACGAGAACGAAGCCAAGGCCATGGAGCAAAAGTTGCTCAAGGCCGAGTTCAACCTCGAAGACTTCCTCAACCAGATGAAGCAAGTCAACAAGATCGGATCGCTAGAACAGATCCTGACCATGCTCCCCATCGGCAACATGCTGGGGGTGAAGCTCGAGAAGGACCAGATCCAGGAGGGGCAGAAGCACCTCAAGAAGATTGAGACCATCATCAACTCGATGACGGTCAAGGAGCGCCGGCGTCCCGAGATGCTCGACATGTCGCGCAAGCGGCGTATCGCCAAGGGCTCGGGAACCTCGGTCGAGGAAGTCAACAAGATGCTCAAGGACTTCCAGAACATGCGCAAGATGTTCAAGGAGCTCTCGGGCTTCCAGAAGAACATGATGAAGCGGATGCCCAAGTCGATGCGGAACAATCCGCAGGGGAATCCCTTCGGAGGCGGCTTTCCGGGCCTTCCTGGGCTCGGTGGCGGCATGGGGGGCCGTGGCCCCGGGGCCGGTGGCCCCTTCCCCCCCAAGAAAAAGAAGTAGTCCCCCTCAAAGGAGGTGAAATCAGAATGGTCAAGATTCGTTTGAAGCGGTTCGGTCAGAAGAAGGCCCCCAAGTACCGGGTGGTCGTGATCGACGGTCGGAATCGGCGCGACGGCGCCCCCATCGAGGAGATCGGTTTCTACGATCCCAAGAAGCAGCCCGCCGAGATCCGCATCAACGTGGAAGCGGCTCAGAAGTGGATCGCAAACGGCGCCCAGCCCAGCGACACCGTTCGCGAGCTGCTGCGTCGCGCCGCCGCTGCCGAGGCGTCGAAGTAAGAGGGATCCATGCAGGCCGTTGCAGAAACCATTCTGAAGGCCTTGGTCTCGAACCCCGAGGCCCTGGTGATCACGCGTTCCGATGAAGGCGATCGCACCCGGATCTTGGTCCAGGTCGATCCGTCCGACGTGGGAAAGGTCATTGGCAAGCAAGGCCGGACGATCCAAGCAATCCGGACGGTCCTCAAGGCTGCTGCCGCCAAACGGCAGGAGCAGGTGACCTTGGATCTCGTCACGGACTAGCCCTTACCGCTCACGCGGGGGGACGGGGAAACCCGTCCCCCCGCGCGTTTCTCCCTACCCTTCCCTAGCCTAAGGTTGCTTCAGGTCAGCTTCGCTGCCTTGCGCAACAGCCGCGGGCGCTGATTCAAGCCACCCCCGCTGGGGTAATTCCACCATGGGGGCCACCCTTCCCAGGCGTCACCCCAGCGGGAGCGTTGCTGGCCAGAGCGTCGAGCCTGTGGCTATAATGAGGATCACTGGCAACCCCAGTCCCGTCTTTCGTTTTTGAGGAGGGCCCATGCTCGAGACCATCGTCGCCATCTACGCCCAGACCATGGAGCGCCACGGCGCCCGCAAGGCCCAATCGGCCAAGGTCGACGGCTCCTGGAAAAGCTGGACGTGGAGCCAGGTCGACCAAAAAGTCCGAGCCCTGTCCTCGGCCTTCGTGGAACTGGGCATCCAACCCGGCGACCGCGTCGCCCTCCTGAGCGAAAACCGCCCCGAATGGGCCTGGACAGACCTGGCCATCCTCCTCAGCGGAGCGGTCAACGTCCCCGTCTACCCGACCCTCACCTCCAAGCAAATCGCCTTCATCCTCAACGACTGCCAGGCCAAGGTCGCCTTCGCCTCGACCCCGGCCCAGTTCGCCAAGCTCAAGGAAGCCTCCAGCGAGGTTCCGTCGCTCGAGCTCATCGTCCACTTCGACGGTGCCCTCGATGGCGCCCGCTCGCTCGACGAGCTGCTCGCCCTCGGCGAAGACCGCCTCAGCACCCATGAGGCCGAGTTGACGAAGCGCCGCGAGGCCATTCGCCCCGATTCGCTCTCGTCGATCATCTACACCTCCGGCACCACCGGCAACCCCAAGGGCGTCATGCTCTCCCACCGGAACTTCGCCTCGAACGCCACCACCGTCGCCGACCTCATCGACATCCAGACCGAGGACTCCTGCCTCTCGTTCCTGCCCCTCTCGCACGTCCTCGAGCGCGTCGCGTACTACGTCTTCCTCTTCCGCGGCGCGCATATCAACTACGCCGAGAGCATCGACACCGTCGCCCAGAACCTCACGGAAGTCACCCCGACCTTCCTGGTCTCCGTGCCCCGCCTCTTCGAGAAGATCCGCGCCCGCGTCTTCGACACCATGGCCGAAGCCGGCGGCGTCAAGAAGGCCCTCTTCGAGTGGGGCCTGCGCGTCGGCGGCGAGTTCCACGCCCTGAAGGCCGAAGGCAAGGAGCCCGGTCCCATGCTCGGCCTCGAGTACAAGATGGCCGACCGCCTCGTCTTCTCGAAGGTCCGCGCCCGCACCGGCGGCCGCCTCAAGTTCTGCATCTCCGGAGGCGCCCCCCTCTCCAAGGAAGTCGGCACCTTCTTCAAGATCATCGGGATCACCATCCTCGAAGGCTACGGCCTCACCGAGACCTCTCCGGTCATCTCCTGCAACCGCCCCAAGGCCAACAAGATCGGCACCGTCGGCCTCCCCATCACCCACGTCGACGTCAAGATCGCCGACGACGGCGAGATCCTCGCCCGCGGCCCCAACATCATGCTCGGCTACTACAACAACCCCCAGGCCACCCAGGACACCATCGACGCGGATGGCTGGCTTCACACCGGCGACATCGGCTCGATCGACGCCGACGGCTTCCTCGCCATCACCGACCGCAAGAAGGAGATCCTCGTCCTCTCGAACGGCAAGAACGTCGCCCCCGCCCCCATCGAGAACTCCCTGATCACCAGCTCCTTCATCGCCCAGGCGGTCCTGGTCGGCGATAACCGCAACTACGTCACCGCGCTCATCTGCCCCAACTTCGAGTCCCTCGGCCGCTGGGTCAAGGAGCAGGGCATCTCGGGCAATCCCAGCGACTGGATCGCCCATGCCAAGGTCAAGGAGCTGATCCGCGGCGAGATCGACCGGCTCACCACCGACTACGCCCGCTTCGAGCAGATCAAGGACTTCGTCCTCCTGCGCGAGGAACTCAGCCAGGAGAAGGACGAGCTCACCCCGACCCTCAAGTACAAGCGCCGGGTGATCCTCGCCAACTACGCCGAGCAAATCGAAGCCCTCTACGGCGGCGCCACGGTCAACGCCTAACCCCGCCAAGGCCCAAATCCGGATTCGCCCGCTCCCTCGCCTTCGAGGGAGCGGGCGGCTTTTTGATAGCGCCTGCCCCTATCCCTGAGAAACGATCGGCTTGGGGCTGTGCTAAACTAGTCGAATGGAACTATCCGTGCACTTTCTCGGAACCGCCGGCTCCGTGCCGACGCCCCAACGCGCCCTCTCAGCCACGCTCGTCCAGCGGGGCGGCGATCGCTTCCTCGTCGACTGCGGCGAGGGTACCCAACGCCAACTCATCCGGGTCGGCATCGGGATCAACCAGATCTCGCATATCCTGCTCACCCACCTCCACGCCGATCACTACCTGGGCGTCCCCGGGATGATGAAGACCTGGCAGCTCTGGGGACGGACCGATCCCGTCGCGATTTACGGCCCCAAGGGCCTTCTCGACTTCCTCGACGTCCTCAAGCGCCTCATCGGCAAGGTGGACTACCCCGTCTCCTGGCACGAACTCGCCCCCAACGGCGAGATCCCCTTCGAGGATTACCGGATCGTCGGCGTCCAAACCCATCACAAGATCAACTCGCTGGGCTACATGCTCGTCGAGGACACGCGTCCCGGTCGGTTCGACCCGGCAAGGGCCGTCGAACTGGGCGTGACGCCGGGACCGGACTTCGGTAAACTGCAGCGCGGCGAAGCGATCGCCGTGGGCGATCGCTTCGTGCGCCCCGAAGACGTCATGGGCGACTCCCGCGGCAGCCGAAAATTGCTCTTCACCGGAGACACCCGGCCCTGCCAGAGCGTGATCGCCGCCGCCAAGGGAGCCGACCTCCTGGTTCACGATGCCACCTTCACCGGCGAAGCGCAGGAGCGCGCCGAGCAAACCATGCACTCCACCGGAGCCGAAGCCGCAAGCGTGGGCAAAGCCGCGGACGTGAAGCTCTTGGCCCTCACGCATACCAGCTTCCGCCACCACCCCCGCGAGATCCTCCACGAAGCCCGCGGCGTCTTCGACCGCGTGATCCTACCCAACGACTTCGACCGCCTGGTCATCCCCCTTCCCGAGAAGGGGCCGTCCTACCTGGTCAAGGCCGAGATGACGTAAGCGAGCGGGGCTCCCTGTGGGAGCCCCGCTCGACGCTTGCAGGGGGCGTGAGGGCCCGTTACCCTCGGGGCATGCTCGAGCGTGTCATGACGGGCGATCGCCCGACCGGAAAGCTCCACCTCGGCCACTACGTGGGCTCCCTGCGCCGCCGACTCGACCTGCAGGAAACCCACCCCATGACCGTGCTCGTCGCCGACCTACAGGCCCTCACCACCCACGCCGAACGACCCGACGAGGTCCGACAGGCCATCCGCGATGTCACGCTCGACTACCTGGCCATCGGGCTCGACCCCGAACGCACCACCCTCGCCCTCCAATCCCTCTTGCCCGAACTCGCCGAACTCGCCGCCATCTTCGGCCTGCTCGTCACCGTCGGCCACCTCTACCGCAACCCCACCATCAAAGCCGAACGCGCCTCCTTGGGCATCGACGAAGAACAGCTCACCTACGGCTTTCTGGGCTATCCCGTGAGCCAAGCTGCCGATATCGTGGGCCTCGGAGGCGAGTTGGTCCCCGTAGGCGCCGATCAAGTGCCGCATATCGAGGAGGCCCGACGGATCGTCCGCCGCTTCAACGCCCTCTACGGCGAGGTGCTCACCGAACCCCGCGCCCTCGTCGGCGAGGTGCCCCGCCTCTCGGGGATCTACGGCAAGGAAAAGATGAGCAAGTCCCTAGGCAACGCCATCTTCCTCTCGGATCCCCCCGACGTCCTGCGCAAGAAAGTCCGCCAGATCTACACCGACCCCACGCGCCTCAAGGCGACCGATCCCGGCCACCTGGAAGGCAACGTCGTCTTCGAGTACCTGGATGCCTTCGACCCCGACAAGGCGGGGCTCGACGCCCTCAAGGAGCGCTACCAGGCCGGGGGAATCGGAGACGTGGCCGTCAAGGATCGGCTCTACGAGGTGCTGGACGGGCATCTCGCCCCCATCCGCGCGCGTCGGAGCCAATGGGAGCAAGATCCCGAGGCCGTCGAGCGAGTGCTTCAGGAAGGCTCGGAGCGGGCTCGAGCGATCGCGATCCGCATTCTGACGCAAGTTCGCGCCGCCATGGGCTTGCCCTTACGGCTATAATGATACGACGAGGCGAATAGCCTATCCCTTCCACCAATCGCGCCCGCGGCGCGTGCCATTGACCGCGAGCCCGCTCGCGGTCCGATGAACCGGACGCCGCAACAAGGAGTCAGACCTCATGGACGTCGTCTTATTCAACGTGCACAGCATCTTCGGCGAGCGCGTGCTCACCCTCTTGCTCGTGCTTGGCATCATCTACCTGGCCGCCACCTGGAAGGCCGAGAACGAGCGCCCCGTCGTCGGCCGCGTCCTCGCGGTCCTGATCGACCTTCAGGTCGCCATCGGCCTGGCCCTCTATCTCGTGCTGGTCACGGCCGGCCGCGCCTTCCCCAGCACGATCTTCATGCATGCCCTCTTCGGCATCCTGGCCGCCGGCGTGGCCCACATGGCCGCCAAGAACCCGCCCTTCCTCGCCAAGCTGGGCCGCTTCAGCCCCGTCGTCGGTTTCGGCGCCTCGCTGGTGCTGATGCTGGTCGGCGTGGTGATCGCCAAGGCTATTTAATACGACGCGATTCCGGTCGCATCACGACCGGCCAACCGCTCCAAACGCCACGTCACGGCCCCCAGGCAAGCCTGGGGGCCGTGACGCTTGGCCCGAAGGCCGGATCTCCTGGGCTGACGTGCGTTACTTCAACGTGGCGACGATCTGGTTCATCTTGAGGCCCAGGTGAAGCATGAGACGGTTCTCGGAATCGTCGAGGTCGATCTGCGTGATGTCGCGAATCCGCTCGAGCCGGTACTTGAGGGTGTTGCGGTGGATGAAGAGCCGATCGGAGGTCTCGGTCAGATTGCCGTTGCACTCCAGGAAGGCCCGTAGCGTCTTGACCAGCTCTTTGTCGGCCTGCTGATCGTACTCGAGCAGACGCTCGAGCGCTTCGCAGAAGAACTCGTTGGGATTGCGGCTCTCGGCGAACTGCAGAAGCATCCGGTAGATGCCCAGCTCCGAGAAGGAAGTGATGGAGTGGCTGCCGCCGAGCGCCCGCCCGATCTTGACCGCGTGCTGGGCCTCGCGATAGGCCCGGGGAATCGAGAGCAGATCGGGATAGAGCATGCCCACGCCGATCGAGACGGTCCAGCCTTCGGTGGTTCCCGAGACCTTCTGGCGGATGGTCTCTGCGAGGTGCTGCACCTTCTCGAGTGTCGGCTGCCCTTCCTTAACGGGGTAGAGGATGGTGGCGCCCTGCGTCTGGGTGATCACCAGGGCCTGACGGAAACTCAGCAAGGAGTTGAGGGTGCTCGCGAGGCGCTTCACCTCGTCGGGAAGCAGCTCCTCGTTGGGCACGAGGTCGTACTCCACGACCAGGACCCAGTACGAGCTGGAAAGCTGATAGCCGAGGTAGGTGGCCCTGCGGTGAAGGGTCTCGGGCGAGATGTTGCCGTTGGAGAAGAGCAGGTCGCGGAAGAAGTCGCGACGCATCTTTTGCTCGTTCTCGGCGATGCCCTTTTGTTTGAGCAGCTCGATGGCCACCGCATGGGTCGCATGCATGAGGATGCTGGAGCCCTCGGAGCCGAGCGGACGGCCGGTCTCGATATGCGAGAGGAAGCCGCAGATCTCGCCGCCGACCACGATCGGGAAGACATGGCGCGCCTCGGCATGGCCTTCGCCCGCCGGCAAGATCACCGGGCTCTTGTCGTTGCGCAGCGCCCGCAGGGTCCCGTCGTCCTCGAGAACCTTGAGGACGGCCATGGGAGTCCCGTTGGATCCCACCACGAGGTCGAAGGTCTCGGACTGGAAGCCCTGGGGGTTGGCGGCGACCATCAGGTTGAACTGACGATCCTCCACCAGGACGGGGCCGTCGAGCCGGGTCGCGAGGACCTTGACGATCTCCTCGAGTCCCGCGCCGTCGAGGGCGATCTGGGTAAGTTGATGAGAGAGCAGCAAGCCGGCTGCCGCCGCTCCGTCGGAGCTCGCGAGCTGCTGAAGGCCCTGCAGGAGCTCGCCGGGCGCCTTGGGCAGCGGCGCCTGCAAGATCGGGAACTGCGCCGCGTCCGCCATGGAGACGAGCTCCTTGGTGAAGGCGCTGAGGGACTTGCCGCCGGTATCGGCGAGAATCAGGAGGCCCGCCGCCTCGGAACGAATCAAGGCAGACAGGGCGTCCGCCGTCCAATCGACGCGGGAGCTGACGACCAACTCTCCCGAGCGGGCATACGGCGCCACCTCGCGGAGATCCAGCGACAAGATGCCCCGGACGGGGCGGGTCATCCCGGGCGCGCCCGCCAAGATCTCGGCCTCACGCAGCGGTTCGAGAACCAGGACGGAGGCCACCGTCACGCCAAGGACGCCTGAGGTCGATGGATCCCGTGAAGTCGTCGTCTCGGGGACGTAGAAGCTCACGTGCATACTCTGTTCCCTCCCTGGTTACACTCCGTGATGATGCTCCCCGCCACGCGCTAGGGGCTGAGCCGGGGGGCCGAATCTTTTGAGGTTACTCGGGGTCTCTACCGGGGTCCCTTCCGGGAATCTCCCCGCGGGGCCAGTCGACGAAGCTTGGCTCCGTGGGGCGCGAATCGGGGTGAGGCTAGGGCCACGATCAAGGCGAGGTCGAGGCGAGATCGAGAGGACGATGTCTAATTGTTAAGTTGCGTTACAGCTTAACACATCGTTACAAAGCTTGCAAGCGATCTTGACCCAGCTTCCCCCAACCACGCATGCTGCGCCGTTCTCCGCGAGTCGGACTCCTCATACTTGACAAGGGTCGACTAACGTTATAGGAGTAAGGTGCTTACAATCACGCTGCCCTAGCTCCGCCCGTCCCCGTACAAGGAGGCCGCCGTGCGCTTCGACCGATTCACCCTGAAAGCCCAAGAGGCGATCCAGGAGGCTCAGACCGTCGCCGAGACCCATCAGAACCCGGCGGTCGACTCCCTTCACCTGCTCGCGGCCCTGATCTCCCAGGAAGAGGGTATCGTCGTCCCGCTGCTCACCAAGCTCGAGATCCCGCACGACTCGCTACAACTTGCGCTCGAAGCCGAATTCAAGCGCCTGCCAAAAGTTCAGGGCGCGCAGGTCAGCGTCACCCCCGCCCTCCAGGCCTTGCTGACCAAGGCAAGCGAGGAAGCGTCCTCACTCAAGGACTCCTACGTCTCCACCGAGCACCTCCTCTTGGCCGCCGCCCAAGGCAGTGATCAAGCAGGCGCGCTCCTGCGGGAGCGCGGAGCATCCCGCGATCGCCTCTTGAAGGCCCTGAGCAAGGTCCGGGGCTCGCATCGTGCCGACAGCCCCACGCCCGAAGCCAAGTACCAGGCCCTCGAACGCTTCGGCCGCGACCTCACGGCCCTGGCCCGCCGCGGCAAGCTCGATCCGGTG